>Ga0123342_1004137_pt1 | contig 22497 bp, 13 predicted proteins | sample Turbeawhitnodule_FD_89960 | JGI IMG/M metagenome (GOLD analysis project Ga0123342, IMG submission 89960) | Root nodule microbial communities of legume samples collected from Mexico - Turtle bean Mexico white nodule | ecosystem: Host-associated > Plants > Roots > Nodule | place: Mexico: Nepantla... | reverse complement strand
TATTTTTTGTGATATATATATATATATATATATATATATATATATATAATATTCTCTTTTCTACTTTTTCTTGGTATTTTCGTTTCATGCTTATTGCTTGATTCTATCTGATCAATTGAGTCTTGATTTTGATCCTTAAATTTAACTAGAAAGTATTTTTAAGGATCTGAAATAGACGAAAATACTTGATAACTTGTAATGCTAGGAATAGATTTCAAGTTATTAATTGCATCATAATTCTGTTCATAAAGCTGAATGATTTGTTAGATATCTAAGGAATCAGTGTTTGAGAAATCATCTTATGAATTTCATCTGTGAGGAATCAAGGTGAATGACTTTAAATTAAGCATCAAGAATAAGTAGTTTTGAGTATTATATATTGTATTATTCCAAAATAAAAATGATTAAGATAGACGCAATTCAATCCCAAGTATTTTTATCTATATTTGATAAGTTAGTTTCGTAATTACTTGTTTAATCACATCTTAAACTTTGAGTTATTTCGGGTAAAAGTGTTAATTTGGTTATGAAAAAGTTCTCAAAGTTATTTTCTATACTTGATGAGTTTTATAACAGAACATCTTAATTAGAATTGTTCCCTGTGGGTTCGACATTCGTACTTTAAATAGTACTATATTACAGTTGATTCAGTATACTTGTCGGGATAAATCAACAAGTTTTTGGCGTCGTTGCTGGGAAACAATTTTTTTTAAGAATTTCTTAAGTATTGTGAATAGTTTGTTTTCTTTGTGAATAGACACTTGTTTGATCTTATTCTTTTGTCCTGTGCTAATCCTTGCTTGAGTTGTCTTAGATATATGCTATTATGAGGACAGGTTCCTGAAGATCAATTGGAATTTGACCCAGAAATTGAAAAGACAGCTAGAAGAAATCAGAGCCAGAAGAGAAAAGAAAAGAATAAGCAAGGACAAGCAAAAGGAGAATCTTCCAACACTCTCAACTCACACAATCAAACAGAGTTACAGATGGCTGATAATAGACAAAATCCACCTAAAAGGACATTGGGAAACTATGCCATGCAACAAGGACCGAGGCATTTCTCCAGCATAGTCAAACCTCCTGTCACCAAATCATTAGAAATGAAGTCAGCTTTTCTTAGCTTAATCAGTACTCATCAATTCACTGGAATGGATCATGAAGACCCTTATACTTATTTATCCACATTCTATGACATGGTTGGAACCATGGGCTTTGAGGAAAATGATATTGAATCTGTTTATTTGCGTCTATTTCCTTTCTCACTCGCAGGCAAGGCAAAAGAATGGTTAAAGTCGCATCCAAACCAGAGTTTAAGTAGCTGGAATGATGTAGAAGAGAGATTCCTACATAGATTCTTCCTACTTTCTCAATATATCAAGGTTAAGTCTGATATCTCCACATTCAGGCAAGGGCCAGATGAACCTTTTTGTGAAGCTTGGGAACGTTTTAAAGTAATGTTAAGAAGGTGTCCTAATCATGGCTTTGAGGATATTGCTCAGTTGAACATATTCCACAATGGTTTAAGGCCTGATACTAAAATGATCTTGGATGCTGCAGCAGGAGGTACAATGATAACTGTTGATGCAGAGCAAGCTACACGAATCATTGATGCCTTAGCCTCAACAAATTACCAAGCTCAACACGATAGACATACAATGCAAAAGAAAAGGGTGTTAGATCTTAGTATTTCAGATGCAATTTTAGCACAGAATAAAATTTTGACTCAGCAAATTAAGGCATTAACCAAGCAAATGTCAAGACTGCCTCAACAATTACATGCAGTAAATTCTCCTTCAATTCAGAATCAAGCTTTGAAGTGTGATTTTTATGGGGGAGATCATCTTAATGGACAATGCTCTTATCAAAATCCATCAGAGGAAGAGGTTCAGTATATAAATAATCAAGGAAGGAAATGTGACTTTTCATTTAACTATCCAAATAACATGGCTCAAGGGTGGAGGAATAATCCAAATCAAGGTTTTGGATGGAAGCAAGAAGTTGGATCATCTAATAGGCAAGTTCCTTATCAGCAACAATCACATTATCCTTCCATTCATGAGAGAACATCCAAATTGGAGGATACTTTTGAGAAGTTCATGCAAACCTCTCTATCCAATCAGAAAAATATTGAAGCGTCAATAAGAAATTTAAAGATACAGGTGGGGCAGTTGGCTAAATAGTTAGCTGAAAATCAAGGAAGTCAATTTTCAGCCAATACACAAACCAATCCAAAGGAGCATTGCAATTCTATCACTACCAGAAGTGGGAAAGTTATAGGAAAAGGGATTGGAAATAATTTAGTTGTTGAGGAGGAGGATTTAAAAAATAGAGAGATTGAAAAAGAACAAATTGAGGTTGAAGGAGGAGAAAGAATGAATAAGGAAGATATTGTAGATATTGAAGAGAAAATAGAAAAAAATCAAAAAAGTGAAAAATAAGAGAGGAGTGTTCCTATAAAAGATGTACCTTATCCACATGCTCCTATAAAGAAAGACAATTTGCAAGATTTATGGATATTCTCAAATGATTGCAAATTAACATTCCGTTTACTGAAGCTTCAGAGCATATGCCTACATATGCTAAATTCATGAAGGAATTATTGACAAAGAAAAGAAAATTCAATGACCATGAGATAGTTGAATTGGAAGCTTGATGCAATGCAATAATTCAAAAATCATTACCACAAAAATCTAGAGATCCTTGGAGTTTCACTTTGCCAGTTACCATAGGAAATCTCACTGTTGGAAAGGCATTATTGGATCTTAGAGCTAGTATTAATTTGATGCCTTTATCAATGCTGAAGAAAATTGGAGATGTAGAAGTGAGAGCAACAAGAATGACTATGCAGTTGGTTGATAGATCAATCAAATATTCACATGGAATAATTGAAGATTTGTTGGTAAAGGTAGATAAATTTCTATTCCCAGTAGATTTTGTTGTCATGGATAATGAAGAAAATGTTGAAGTGCCTTTAATATTGGGAAGGTCATTCATGAAAACTGCCAAAGTTATAATTGATGTAGACAAAGGAAGATTGAAGGTTTGTGTTCAAGATGAAGAAGTAAACTTTAATGTTTTTGAAGCAATGAAATATTTAAATGATCAGAAAGAGTGTTTCAGAATGGATATGATTGTTGTTGAACCTTTAATGACGTTAATCAGGCGTCAAGCTATATGACGTTAAACGAGCGCTTGTTAGGAGACAACCCAGTGTTTTATTTTGAAGTGTGTCTTTAATTTTCTTTTGATTTAGTAGTATGTTTTAATATTTGATGTCTTTAAAACCAGTTTGATTTTTGAAATGGTCATGTTGGATTGAAATTTTAGGTGAAATGAAGGGATGAAAGAAAGCTTAAAAAGGTTTGAAATTATTGACAAAGACAAAATGAAAATTTTCAAGAAAATTTCATTGCAGGGTAATTTTAGCTTAAGCTAGGTTTTTATAGCCTAAGCTAGATATGCATAAAAAAAAGAAATTTTGTTCTACAAGTTTAGCCTGAGCTAAAATGATCTAGCTTGAGCTAGAAAAAATTATTGCTCTCGGTCAAATTTTAGCCTGAACTAAAATGACCTAGCTTGAGCTAAAAAAAATATGATGCTTTTGACCAAATTTTAGCCTGAGCTAAAAAGACCTATCCAAAGCTAGAAGAAGTTACTTTGCTGATGGTGGAGATTTTCTAAAATAAAAAAAAATAAAAATAAAAACTCAAAACTTTACCATTTTAAAATTTCATTCAAAATCAGTGAGCCCTATTTTCATTTGCTTTACTCTCAGTTTTAAAACTTCTCATCCAAAGCTTTCATTTTCATTCAAGCATTTCATCTAAATTTCCATTACCAAGGTAAGTACTTCCACTACCATCTTCATAGTCATTCTTGTTGCCATTCCATTCAAGCAATTCTTCATTCTATGATTTCATTCCCAAATTGCTACAAACTCAAAAATCCTACTTGTTGATTTATCCTAACAAGTATACCAAATCAACTATGACTCAAGTAAAGATAAAGAAATAACAAATCTTGATAAAAAAAATAATAAATGAAACAATAAAAACTTTAGTCCTTCTCTCCCTTTTCTCTTTTATAGTAAGTAATGGAATTCAAGCCCCATTTTCTTGGTTTCATACAGGTTTTTTTACATTCCTGTGTGTACACTATTGAGAATTAAGTACTCTTAATCTACTCACTAAACATGAGCATGGTGAATATCAAGTGCTACCCTAAAAAATATTCATTGCACAGTCATGTGCAACTCCACTGCCTTAGCATTCTACTCCACATTGTTTGAGGACTGGACCAGTTTGTTTTGGCAAGAAAGGATCAATCCTAACCCAAATCAAAGAGAAAATTGATGCTAGAAGAATTGACCAAAGGACAACAATAGTAGGAGTCCTGTTTTGCCTTCCCATGAGACCTTTGAGGAAGGGATATAGGTGGACAATAACCCAGAAGGCAAAGAATAGCTTCCCAAACAAAGGACCCCATGAACCATAGCCATTGTTAATGGCATCAGAGACTCCAGCCACAACTCCCACCATATTCAAGATTATAAGAGTGGTTGGTGGGATGAGAAGGGTTGTCCACTTGAACAGGTACAGCTCTCCAAATTCAGCATCATCTGCTGCTTTGGCTGTGACAGTAAAATTGGTGTCCACTCCTCCAAGAACCTTAAGGAGACCTTGGAATACAGCAAAAAGGTGAGCAGATACACCTCCAATCACCCAAAATTGTTCATTGCGCCACCAGTCTTCAAGGCTAACACCACTCCACCTCAGCTCAAGCACACCAGTTAAAATGATGGAGATGAACAGAGCCATGAACCATACACTAGCAAGGTTGGTCAACTGCATCGAGTAGACCTTGTCAGCAAGGCATGAAAACAATAGAAACACTAAGAAATTATTGCATTATTCAAGACCATCAGGGTAGTGTAACAATAAAGCAAATGCTATTAGTTCTTTTTCGTGAATTTAAAATCTCTATTTGTATGCCGTGTTAAGATTGATCATGACCACAACATAATAACCCAGAACCAGGTGATAATTTCTCAAGCACCGGGGATGAAATTGATCACAACAAAGCAAAGAAAACTAGTTATCCTAGTAAAATGATAAAAAAGGAAGTAATAATTGTGTACTTACTGCTGGGATGATGAATTTTCCAGTGAGAAGACAAACTGCTGGAATTGTACAGTATGCAAGTAGAGGGAGGGAAGTGAATGGATAAACAATGGTATTGGTATAAGCCAACCTCTCCAGCCATTTCAGTTTTCCTCCATAGCCATACCACAATGGACAATGGCGACTAAGAAAAATTTCAACAGAACCAAGGGCCCATCTCAGAACTTGGTGTAACCTATCTGATAGATTTATTGGGGCAGATCCTTTGAAAGCTGCTCTTTTTGGCATGCAGTATACTGATTTCCATCCTCTACAATGCATCTTAAACCCTGTTAAAATATCTTCTGTGACTGAGCCATATATCCATCCAATCTGCATGGAAACATTCATAAAATTTAGTAGAACTCTGTGCATGGTTTTTAAAGTAAATGAATGCTTAATCAGAATAAAATGAAGTACCAAGCAAACCCAAAAGTTCCTTCACCTTAAAAGTTCAGTCTTATTGTAATTAATGAGATGATTACCTCTTTTCCCCATTCAGTCTTCTCTTCATAGCCACAACTTATAACATGAATAGCTTCCTTAATTAGTGATCGACTATTGGTGCCTTCAGGAAGTCCACCATTTTCTATCAAAGTGGATGCAATGAAAACTGGTGACTGCCCAAATCGCTTCTCAAATTTCTTTTGGGACATCAGGGATGATTTCTCTAGCTCATCGTAGCCTTCAAGTCCTTCTTCAATCTCTTCAAGATCAAACAAGGACTCAGACCCTTTTCTAACATAGTTCTTCCCCATCATTTTCTTCTTCTTGGTGTATAATCTACTAAAGAGACCCCCTCCTCCTCCTGATTTCTTCTTTGACTTGGATTTCCTTGAACCACCACAACAACAACAACACCATGCAGGCCAGCAGTCACAAGTCATCTTTGGCCTTTTCTCAGATACTGGTGGATCATATCCATATAGTGCCTGCCTGTTGAACACACATCCAGTACCAACGTAAACTGGACCCTGAATCCCGTCAAGGGCTTTCATATTTATCTGCCATGTAAGCAACAAAAGAAAACACACATTACAGATCATTCCAATGCTGTTTGCAGATATTAAGTTACATAGTAGATGAACGCCACTTACATCAAAGAATACAATATTGCGATTAGCATATCTATCATGCCGATCAATACCATCGAATCTTTGTGGAAATTGGACATAACAGAGCTTCTTTCCTATCTGGGGGTCCATCAAAAAGCACATGGCCTCTCTTATAGCCTTGCTATTGTTTATGTAATGATCACAATCCAGATTCAGCATGAAAGGTGCATTTGAAAGCACAGCTGAAACTCGAACCTTTAAAGTATAGACAACAAAGAAAGAATTATGTTACAGCTATAATTGTACTATTCTTGTAATACTTGAAATAACCAACACAACCTCTAGATTTTGGACCTACCAAAGCATTCATAGCACCAGCTTTCTTGTGGTGGTTATAGCCAGGACGCTTTTCACGTGAAATATACACTAGCCGTGGCAGTTCCTTGCCTTCTACGTCCAGTGCACCACCACTTCCTAAATATACCTGCCAAGGTAAATCCATGAGCCACATCACCAGAAAACCAGTTATTCCAATCATTAACTTTTCATGTTACCCTCTAAGGAAAGAAAATTTGTAAATCATAAGCGTTATATTTTTCCTTTTCTCCGTTGTCTCTAAGAATTAATTAGAGGGCCAAAAAATATAGATATTAAAATGTTCCTACATTATGTTTTGTTTATTCCTTCATTATAAGACAATGAAGAATGCACAAAACAAGAACTAACTAGAGGATGTGAATCATAGTCAAACCTGAATCATTCCTGGATGATCACGAGTACTGTTCCCAGGCCAAGGGGTACCATCCTGCATCACCCACCCCTCCTCTGGCTTCTTCTGAGCTTTTGCCACTAAGGAATTAATTTTTACTTTAAATTCTTCATATTCTCTCTGCAGTGGAGAAAAAAAAAAGAGAACAAATATAAATGAAGCAAAAAATGATAAATGATTACATGATCCAAGACCACCATGTGTCTATAGTTTCAATTAATCTCTACCTGAAGTATATCAAACTTCATAAAAGAGAGTTAATAAAAGTCCGATCATGTAATAATTTCTCAGAAAAACATACACACACACAACCTTTTTGTCCTACCTTCATGGCCCTTCGTTCCTTCACAAAGTTAGGAAGCACCTTATCTTTCAAGTAATCAATCTTCTGAGAAAAGTAGAACTCAGGTGCCCTTGGCTCTATGCTATACTTCTTGCAAAAAGGAACCCATCTTCGTGCAAATTCAGAAGTTTCTGAAAGTGCATAAAAAAGGAGCATAGATGCACCATCATCAGATACATAGCAGCACACCTTCTCAACCGGGTAATCAACAGCCAGGATTGAAAGAACAGTGTTTGCTGTTATAATGGGAGGCTCTTTCAAAGGGTCCACAGTACTCACATAGACATCAACTGGGGCTAGAAGGTTTGGCTCCCCTTCACGCTCAAACCTCATGGACAAGCGATCCAAGTAAGTTTCACGAGTGATGGGGAACCATTTGGGGAACTGGTCAAGTATCCATGACAGTGCAAACCATACTTCACATATCACAGAGGCAAGCCACAGTGGATATGCATCATATGCTGGAGTTAAGACACGGAAACGGAGGAAGAAAACGAGGATAAAGAGCCTCATGATTATGACTATGCGATATGGGTTTATTAGACTTGAAGATATTGGGACCTTACGCCACAACGGTTGCCTAGCTTCTGCCAAACTGCAAGGTGCAAAAATGAAAGTTGCATGCATCATGTTGCAAGGTAAACATTGTATAGCACGGTACATTCATGAACTCGTAAGACACTAAATTTATTCTTTGTATTGCTTATAAAATTGAATTATATATAGTAAATTCCTGAAGTTTTTAAATGGATACCAAACTGCACAGAGAAGAATGTGACATTTTCAACCTATGCTGAAAACTGCACTTACACGTAGTCATCTTCTACTTGCTCATCTTTGCCTTCTTCTTTGTTTAGAAGACCTCTCTTTTCTTGCCTGGCTTTCCATTGCTCTAATCTTTCTTCCCATTCTCCATTACTGAAGAATTCCTTCTCCCCTTCAAATTCCTTACCAGCCACTACAGAACAGTGGATCAACTCAGAGAAGCATTCATAAATTACAGATAAAAGGAAGAAAAATTACCTATATGGAACATAATTAGCAATTGATCATAACAATTTTGACTTACCACTTCCGGCTGTAGAGAAAGCTTGACCTTTCTGATGCCACTGCTGTTCCTTGTAGTCTTTATTTTCCTATAGAAATCACAAACAACCACACATTCATTCACTTTTATAAATCCTAATTTGTGAAAAAACATGAAAAGGGAAGGAACAATGTCTGCATTGCATGTATCATTTGAAGTTTGATTAAAAATAAGAGCACAAGATTAGCATTATTATACGGGTATATAAGGTGGGAGTTTTAGTTTTTTTTAAGAACAAGAACATTTGATCACAATCATTAGATTAAAATTAACATTTTTGTGTATGTATTATTATTTTTCAATAAACTGGTAGAGCTAACTAATGCATCACTGTGTTAGTTTTGTGTGTGCAGTATAAATTCAACAATGATTTTCTATTTTGTAATTAAATCATGTGAGATATTTGAAAGATCATGCAACAAGAAGTAGGATTTTGCCATCATATTAAAAATTTACCAAATGATTAGCATCATATTTCTCTTCTGGATCATCATGAAAATCATCTGCATCAGAATGCTCCTCATCATCACCAACTACTCTAGGACAACCTGCAGGAAGACAATGCCAAATTTTCTTTATATCAGTTAGCCTACCTTAGTTTTTTCCAAAAACAAAAGGAAGTTCTTAGGAATAACAACAAAGTAAAAGGCCAACGATCATAAGCTAAGATAACCTTTGTGGCGTTTATAGCGGGTGTTGCACTGAGGGCAGCATTGGTTCCCTTCACTCCTCTCATACTCATAGCAGGGTTGGCAAACGGGAAAACTACACACATGACAAGCCACAAACAGCTTCCCATCTTCCCCATGTCCAATCTGATCACTACAAACTCGACACACTTTTGATGCAGAATGACGAGTAGGAGGTCGATGCTGTCATATCATAACAAAACTTAGTAAACATCATGAGAAACTGAAACCAAAAAGGAAGAAATTGACTTACTAGTAAGAAAACAAGTTATTTGTACTAAAGGAAAGAGTTGAATACCTCGCCTGAGCCACATGGGAAATGGGAATGAGAAGCAGCCATGGAGTTCAATGCCATGGTGATTCTATTGGAGAAGTGGGTTTTATAAGAAATGGTGAGGGAGTTTATATGAATAATAATATTATTATGGAAGAGTAGTGTATGTATCTACCAACTGTGAGTTAGAGAGTGGTTGGTTTGAGTCTAAGAGACGTAAGGGAAAGATAGGTGAGAATGTTATTTTGGTTTTGCTTGCTTGGACTCAAAGGAGGCTTCTTTTCTGTTCAGCTTCTAAATACATCAACATGAAACATATTGAAATACTGCTCATGCACATGCACACAACTACACAAGCTTCTTGTTATAATATCTTGTCCCCACATTCGTTAGTTGACAACTCCAAAAACAGAAAAAGCAAATTTGTAGGGTGATAGCACATAACAAAATTAACAGAAATATATTTTTGTGTAGCATTTCTATATATCCTTCTTCTATCTACATGTGTATTACACATTTTTTTATCAAGAATATTCTTCTTCCCTTTTCTTTTCTAACCATGGTATCAAGAGTTGTTTAGCTTCTACCATGAGCTCTAATTTTTTTTTTCTTCCACTATGCACTCAGCAAATTCCACAAACACTTCTTCCTTTCTTCCTCTCACGCATTCAATGCACCTATTTTCTCAAACTTGATGATCATAATTACTAATTTGGCAACAACACTGTCAAAAGTCTTCAACTCAGGACATGATGGTGCTCTCCAGTTTCTCACACCAGAGGATGTTTTAACCAACACGATAAGTCAAGATTACATCAACTATGCATATGTTTATCCTCACCAAAATGATAGGTTTTATCTTCTTCTCACGTCCGAACAAAGTTATACACAAATTCTTACTCAAAAGCTAAGATCAAGAAACTGAAAATACAACTGCGCACACCAAAAAAAAAAGACGTAACATAACCAACTATCTTTTTGACATCAAGAAAATAGTAGATACAATAGCTGTCACAGGTTCTCTTATATGGTTTGCTCTTGAACATAACGTTGAAATCTCCCGGTATGTTCTCTTTAAAGAATCCAACAATTTCAATTCTCCAATAATAATGACAAAGGTTCCACTATATAAAATAAATATTATTATTGTCACTTTTTCGTTTACAATACATAAATCCTCTTTAAATTATCTAAGTACACAACAACTATATATTTAAATTCCCCTTAAGTTTACACATGAGTACACAAGACATTTCTAGGCAAACTGTACAAGTCTTGTTATACTTTGAAACCACAAACGTTGTTGTCAACATGCAACACTGAATAAATGATGGGTTGGGAAAAAATGGTCTCTTGCTTTCAATGTTGTGGAGAAAAAAGGAGCTTGTACAATGTAGAAGGAAGGGAAGGGCAGAGTTTAATTAGGTTTTTGTGAGTTGTATCTGATGTATAATTGTTTACAAAGAATATTAAGAATGTTTAATTTGGCATATATAATATGAAATATAAATTCTACATTTTGGACGCTGCAAGTAAAAATAACAATTGGCAATTGGTTTGTTTTGTACTTTGATCTGAAATGTAAAGTGATTAGAATAGTTTATGAAAAAAATTGAAAAACAAAATAAAGAAAAATGCGTTTTGCCGGGAGTCGAACCCGGGTCTATTGCTTGGAAGGCAATTATCCTAACCGTTGGACTACAAACGCATTGATGTAAGTCAAAACTTTAAAAGTTAAAATACGCTATTTAACTAATACATGATTTACGATATTATTAGGTATATTCTATAACTACACCATTATTTATTTAAAAAAATTATTAATAATAATGTGAAAATTATTATTTAAATTAATATTTTTTTAATGAATAAATTACTAGTAAAATACTAAATTAGTATGTAGTGTTATAAAATAAAATTTAATCCAATTAATTTATTCATTTAAACAATAACAATGATGAAAAATAACATGATTTTACCGTGATATACCAAAATAAAAATAAACATTGTTTATACATCTTAATATATTTGAAAATATTTAATTTTAACAAGTATTTAAATCATCAAATAAATGTTATGTAAACCAATGAAAGAGTAAGTTATGAATTTAGTTTTAAAATTTAGAGTTTTAAAGGAGTTCAAACTGAATCAATTTACACTTTGCTTACATATGAGTTTGTATTATTCACATAGACGGAAAAATCCAAATGAAGGTGGTTTATTTCCACTAATTTGAGTTTAAATGCAACGATGAAATGTGGAAGGATGATTTTGAGGGCACCTTTCTCTTGCGAGAAAAAGGTCAAAGGAAACCAATTGTACAAGGACAATTTTACGTATAACCTTACTTTTTCGATTTATGTACTATACATTTTCACGTGCTTTGATTCTTTTGACCTATGAAGCTTGTGTAAGGCATGATAGAGATTCCTTCTACATGGCAGGGAATCCTTGACTAAACGTTGACGGTAATCTTACAAGAGTTTTGAAATTGCATTATAAACTCTTCCAAAATCTCATTTGGTTCACAATGAAAGTTGCAATGTTTGGTTATTACTTCTTTCTAATGAGCACGTTCTTTGTTCATGTGTGTTTGTGGTGTGGATATTGATTGGTGAGAACGTACATTTGGTGGTGGTTTTTTCATTAGTTTGTTTGTTGTTGAATGTATTTATTCGTGATTTGTATGAGTTATGTTTAGTCTTGTGTGGTTGCTTAGCTTTGTTGGAGTGTGAAGTTATTCATTATGAATTGATTATTCTACTTGTGTTGCAACTTCCATAATAAACTATCCCAATATAACCCATTATCATGTGTGTTATGGGCGTCCATAATGATTATCCCTTTGTTCATAGTTTAACAACTTACTATGTTCACATGGGTTGGTTATGAAAATGATATGTTGAATTGATTTGGTTCATATAAAGTTCTTGATATAGATTAAGAGTCTTGAATTAGTGTGATTTTTATTAAATAGAATGAAGAAATCTGTTGCATAGTTGCCATGTGATGGCATAATCAATTATAGTGTTGTGGAAATCGATTATATTTTTTTTCAGCTGCAACTTTTTAAAATGAAATATATCTTAGTAAAGAATATAAATTTTCAATTGAAATTGTATTGGAGGGTGTAATACAATTATTTATATTAGAGTTAGAAATAAATTATATTTGTGAAATACATATTTATATTGATATGAAATAATTTTCATATGTAATTAGAAAATTATTAAATATTATATTTGTTAATACAATATTTAGATTAAAATGAAAAAAATTGGTTTGAGTTTATTTAATTACAAATTTGTTATTATTATAGGTGTAACTTTGTAGTAAATGATGTGTAATATTTGAAATTAAGATTTAATTGGTGTGTAAAAAAATGTGTATTTGTGAACTGCATTTTGACATGGCATGTGGAAGAGATTTTTCACATTTAGAGAAGGAAGACATGAATAACAATGATGTAGGTGTGGACTTTAATTTAATTTCACAATTACAACAATAATTAGAAAAGTTTATGGAAGTAGTAATATTTACACTCATTTACATTGTTGCTTAATTAAATATGTTATGTATGTTAAGTAGTACGAAAAATACCATTATCTGGACCAGAAAAAGTGCATCATAAGCAGGAGTTGATATACTTAGAGCATATAAAAAATGTCATGATATTGTTTGAATGAAACCAAATTTCTAGAAGGACATGATGTTCCTCTCTATTTTCTCACACCAAAAGATGCTTTAACCAACACGATAAGTCAAGATTACATAAACTATGAACAACAAGATCAATTGTTGGTTGTCTGGTTTCTAACATTCATGCATAGGTCTATCCTCACCAAAATGGTAGGTTTTATCTTTTTCTTCTCAAATCCGAACAAAGCTACGCACAACTTCTCGTTCAAGAGCCAAGATCAAGAAACTGAAAATCCAACTGCGCACACAAAAAAAAACACAATACCAACTATCTTTTTGACATCAAGAAAATAATAGATACATTAGTTGCCATAGGTTCTCCTATCGCTCTCCTATCTCAACTAATGAACAAATTGAAGTCATCTTCGATGGGTTATCAAAAGAATATGACAGTTTCTTCACTTCTATTTTGACACGGATTGATCCTTACACAATGGAGGAAACTGAATCCTTTTTGTACTTAAGAAAAGTATTTGGAAAAATACAAAGTTGTTAAAAATAGGAGTATCAATCTTGTTTTTTGACCTCATTCATCTAGCATAAATAAGCGTAATACATTTTTTGGTTCTTTCAACAAGAATAATAACTCTCCATACAAGAATCATTTTCCCAACAAAAATGCAAAGTCTTTCGACTCTAAGAATTCAAACAGATTTTTATGGAATATCGCTTCATCTTGGTATAATAGAGAATCATCTTGCTCCTTCCCTAATTATTTGAGAAGGTTCTTTAGCCATTTGGCTGCTTCTAAGAGAGCTATGTATTTGGCTTTAGTGGTTAAGAGAAAAGTGTATCAATATGGAAGGAACTTGCACTTGAAGAGGAGACTCTTAGGAATTCAAGTGTGAGTTTGAGTTCCACATTGAATAGAAATGAGAGAGTTGAGCAACATATAAAAGATAGACCCACAAATTCATTGTCTCAAAATTTTGGGTTAAAGATGGAGTCAGGTTTTTTATATAGGTAGACTCATGACTCATCGAATCCAAATCTCCCCAATTACGTATTGACTCTTCCCGATATCGTCAATAAAAAAAGTCAACAATTGATATTGTTTGTGAAAAATGTTATATGAGTAAGAGACTCATGGTAGAACATTTGGATTTCAAGGTGGAATTTGAACTTTGTGGTAAGGACTCACACTTGAGGGGGTGATTGTTATAAATTCAAGTGATGAGTTGGGAGTCACCCACATTAGGTGGAGATAAGTGAATTTGGTTGAAGGTGGTATCTTATCTCTTATATGGTTTGCTAAAGCAACATTAGTGTTGAATCTCTCAAGTATATCTCCCTTAAAGAACCCAACAATATCCAATTCTCCAATACTATTTACAAAGGGTTTCACTATATAAAATAAATTATAAGTATAATTTTACAATAAATACATAAATCTTCTTTAACCTTTCTAAGTACACTACAATTGGAGAATGCACAAAATAACTTTAGACAATAAATTTAAATTAAACATGAGTACACAAAACATTTCTGGACAAACTATACAAGCCTTGTTATACTTGAAAATGGTCTTTTGGTTTCAATTTGTGGAGAAAAAATGAGCTTGTAAAAATGTAGAAGGAAAAGAAGGGTAGAGTTTTATTTGGTTTTTGAGAGTTGTACCTTATGTATAATTGTTTACAAAGAATAATCTTCCATTGTAAGAATGTTTAATATGGCATATATAATATGAAATATAAATTCTACATTTTGGCCACTGCCAGTAGAGTACTTAGATCTGAAATCTAAAGTGATTAGGGCATTATTAGAATACTGTGTGAAAAAAAATATATAAACTAAAAGTAATAGAACTGCGTTTGCCGGGAGTCGAACCCGGGTCTATTGCTTGGAAGGCAATTATCCTAACCGTTGGACTACAAACGCTTTGATGAAAGACCAAACTTTAACATTCTACATCTAATAATTAGGATTGATCTAATATATGAAATTATGATGTATATTCTATAGCTATACCATTATTTATTAAAATTTTATTAATAATAATGAGATAATTATTATTTAAAGTAATATGTGTTTATATGAATAAAGTACTAGTAAAAATACTAAATTAATATATACTGTTATAAACTAAATTTTAATCCAATTAATTTGTTCATTTAAACATGAACAAATGATAAAAAATAACATGAACTTACCCTATCAAATAAGCTTGTTTTGAGTTTCAAATAACATGTGTTTATTCTATGAACTATGATATCCTTGATATATACGCCTAATTTTTTAATTTTATTTTATTTTAGAAGCATTTACAAATTTCCCTTAAAAACCTTAAGCCAATATTAGAACTTTTATTCTATTCATGTTTAAAACATTTTGGAACTGTAACACAATAAATTTATCTCCATTAGTTTAGTATTTAGAGAAGAACACTGTTTTTAGCTCTCCTCTTACATTATAAAGATTTAACACTTTATCATTTTAAAATTTTAATTACTAAATTACCTTCAAAATCTTATTTTATTATTAGTACTTATAAAAGTATAATAATATATTATTTGTATTTCTCTTTTTTTTTAGTTTGAATTATCTTTTTGCAATTTTGAAACTAAAAATTAACATATTCATGGATGATAATGAAAAATGAGCTTAATTGAAATTTTTGTATGTAATCATATGCATATTTTAGTGTCTCATATCTCAAATTGTGTCAATGTTGTTGTGATAGAAAAAAAAATGTAAGGACAGAGAAAAATAAGATTAGAGATGATGCAGTGAAGTTTGTGAGTGAATATTAGCAACGAACCGACGCGATAGAAAGAAGAAAGAAGAAAGAAAGGCATTGGAGCGAGCAGGGATCTGATCCGATCTGAGTGAATCAGAAATCCATCGTCCTCGTTCTCCAGAAATTCCGAATCTTTGTGTTTGTTCATCAATCAGCAATGTCCTCTTTCCTCCACCAGAGAAGTCTCCAGAACCCCTTCTCCAACCCATTCCCCATTTCAGCTCCATCTTCAGCCAATTCCAAGAGACCCTTCTCCTCCATTCTGGGCCCCACCACCCTCCTTGCCCTTCTCTCTCTTGTGGTCATAGTGGGTGTCTTCTGCCCCTGGGTCGGCATGCCCCAAGCTTTCTCCTTTACTTCAACTTCAACCTCTGCTTCCAAATGGGATCACTACACACTTCAACAAGCTCTCTCCTTCGTCGCCAGAAATGGCTCCCTCATCGTCTGCATTGTCAGCCAACCCTACTTGCCCTTCCTCAACAACTGGTTGATTAGTATAACCATGCAGAATCGCCAGGACATGGTCCTTGTCATTGCCGAGGACTACGCCTCTCTCCACCGGGTCAATGATCTTTGGCCTGGCCACGCTGTTCTCATCCCTCCCGTGCTTGATGCTGAAGCTGCCCATAAGTTTGGCTCTCAGGTTTTTTTTTTTTCTCACTGCATTTAACTAGATTCCTTTATGCAGTAATAAGAATAGGAAAATGTTAGGAGTTACACTCTGAATAGAATCACTACATGATGTGTTAGTTAAGGTTTGAGACCCTTCCATCTAATGGACTAGTCTTTTGATTTGGAGTCTCCCACTGCTCTTGTGCTTAATTTATAACAACAACTGGAGCTTTCATTGAGAGTGGGGTTGTATAAAAGTCTACTTATAGGTTAGATTAAGGTGCAAACCTAGAACTGATAGGTGAGTCTGGAGGACTCAGGCTTAAACTCCATTTTCATAAGACAGAATCAAAACCTATTCTAATGAGATTTGTTGAGTCTATCATGTCACTTAAAATTATGCACTCTCTATTCTCACGTTTAAGATGTCTAGTCCTCGCATACATTTGACATGTTCTCTCTTTCTTCGGGGTGTTGGAGTTCTCGCATCGTTATAGATATGATCAAATTATAATATATATATATATATATATATATATATATATATATATATAAAAGTAAGATGCAGACTGCACTGATCTCCACTCTGGATGAGAGATTATATGGTGAAAGTCTCCATGAAAAATCTTGGGTATACATACATCCTAATTAAAAGTGCTTGCTTTGTAAGCATTTGTTTAGAAGTTGTTTGTATAATCAAAGAGTAAGTAAGTCTGTGTGGATCAACTTTTCAATAAACATATCCAAGATAAGAAAATAAAAAGGTAAATGAATTAAAAAAAATTTTAAGTTAAAATTAGTTTTCACTCAACTTAAAATAAGTTTTTAGTGTTTCTAAGTGAAAAAGCTTCTATATAGTAATTTATACATAAGTTAATTTAAACTTATGGGAGAAGCTTAATTCATTTTGTCTTCCTGTTTTCTTTTTCTCTAAGTACTTATTAAGAAGTTTATTTAATCAGGGTGTTGTAAGTTGTTTTCATAAGTTAATCTTGAAGAGCTTATTGGCACTGCCTGAAAATAGTGTATTAAAAATGTATCATTTACTTTATAGGCTTTTCTAAATTTCACATAAGTTGTAAATAAGTTCTTCCAACACAACTTCTAGGCAATGTGCTTGACCTATGATAAGAACTTGATTTTATTTATTATTTTTGTGTCGTGCTGTGTTTTCAGATCTGTGATTGTTTGTTTCACTGTCTAGGGTTTCTTCAACTTTACAGCCAGGAGACCTAGCCATCTGCTGAAGATTTTGGAGCTTGGATATAGTGTGATGTACAATGATGTTGATATGGTTTGGCTGGCTGATCCATTTCCTTATCTTCTAGGGAATCATGATGTGTACTTTACTGATGATATGACTGCAGTGAGTGTTCTCTTATAATTTTCCTTCTGTCCTTGATTTTAATTATTTTATTGTAATAACAAAGAGTTACATCAATTTTGGTAACTTGTTGTTTAGGTTTAAGCAAGCAATGTATATAATTCATATTGGAAATCATTTTGTGCTGTGGTTTTTATAGGTTCACTATGTTTAATTTGATGAGATATGATGCATGGCTTATGTTTTACAAGATTGTCAGATATTGGATTAATGCAATAAGTGAAGGTTGATCCAAGATTGACAGACATAAAGGATTTATACATGGTTTTTGAAGTGAAGGTTGAGATTATTATTATTACTAGATATTTCATCAAGAATACACTTCAAAAACCAAATTGGTTTTTCTTATTATTCATAAATGGTTAGCAATTCCATATACTGCCAATGTTTTTAAATTTTAATACAAGACTTGGTTAGAATTGGGTTGATCATGCTATACCCTCCTTCACGTCATCGTCATTGCCTTGTGAATAGTGTATAGATAGAGTGATAATGTTCGTTATGATTGATAATTTGAATATAAACATTGTTATATGTAGTCTGTTTTCGGATCCCCATTTTTAGTGAATATATGAATCAAATTTGTAGAGAACATAATGATATCCATGATAGTACTTAAAATGGATATCAAGAAATTCAATGATATAAAAATCCTCCTTGTCTGATCCATTGGGAGTTTTCTTGTCTCTTAAAGACTAAAAGAGGTAATCATAAATGTAATCAAATAATGTCAAAGGAGATTCCATTGTGATCCATTTGGGTATCCTTTGGTGCTTCCACATGATTCCAGTAAATTGTCTCTTATTCTTTATCATTTTCCATGTCTGAATATGTGCTGCAATTTTAGTGTTACTCCATTTTGTTTTTGTATTATTGACTTCATCTTTTAATTTCTTTCTGAGATCAGATCAAACCATTGAACCATTCTCACGATTTACCACCACCAGGTAAAAAAGGCCGTCCTTACATTTGTAGTTGCATGATTTTCCTCCGCCCTACAGATGCAGCAAAGCTAGTTTTGAAAAAGTGGATTGAGGAACTTCAGATTCAACCTTGGTCTAAAACTGTGAAATCTAATGATCAGCCTGCTTTTAACTGGGCTTTAATGAAGATTGCTAAAGAGGTTTGTTGTATTTTCTTTTCTAGTATATATAGCTCATGTAGACAAATTATACAGATATATGTTAGGAACTTGTTTGGATAGTCAATCAGGATTCAGGATCTTTTGTTTCTAATAAAGTCGCATAGGCTTAAGGCCAATCAGTAGTAAGTGTAGTTTGTTTCTGAGTTCTGATACATTAGCAAAGTGATGCTATTATAAACTTAAGGGGAAAGTCTGTCCAAGGGCTACTTCTATTTTCTATTCATGACCGTGATTTAAAATTCCCTAGATCTAAAACTTAAATAAGTATGGCCCAATGAGGCTTCGGTCTCCTTCCAATATGAGGTCTGGTGGAGGCTTAGAAAATGCTGCTTTATTTTTCATTTGTTGGATTATTTGTGGCATATTACTATTAAAATAAAATATAAAAATGCACTAGTTAATTATTCTGTAATTTACTATAAAAATGTCGATTTCATTTTGGTTGTTGATTGTTCTCCCTGGTTTGTCAGGCATTATAGAGTAAATCATATCTTAAAAGTGACTTTGACTTTTAAGGCTTATGTTTCACACTCCTCCATGAATTCACTGTAAGGTCCTTTTCCAATGAACACTAACTTCCTGATAAATTCCCACCATATTATGTATGCCCCTATGGATATTTTTGCTTACATTAGAAAGAAAAGATGTGCAATTCACTGTCAACCTCCTCCTCCTAAGGAAAAAGCATAAAATAGGAAAATGTCTTTAGTTCTCGATCATAATAAAATGGATATTTTGTTTTTGAAAGTGAAAATATATATCCATCATAAATAAGAAACTTTTGTGTGAATGTGAGGGGAGGGATTATGCTGTGATACATTGTGAATAATAGATCGAGCCCAAAATTCTTTTACGATTGAAGTGCTAAAACTAACAGCACAAGTACACTGTCACTGGAAAAAGAGCTTGCACTTCTCATCTTCGTCATTTGGTCTCCAAATGTTCTCCTTCAAAGGTTCTTTTGTTCTAAAGCTTGATCTCTAGTCTGATATATAACCATTTTAAATCATGGGTTTATTTCCCAACTAGAAGGAGTTTGTGGGTTTATTTTATTTTTTAGAACATTTAAAATGCATACATATCGTATATATTGTTCTTTTCATGATTACTTTTTCTATTGCAGGTTGATTTGTATCTGCTTCCACAGGCAGCATTCCCTACAGGCGGATTATATTTCAAGAACAAAACATGGGTCAAGGAAACTAAAGGAAATCATGTTATCATTCACAATAACTATATCGTTGGTTTTGAGAAGAAAATAAAGCGGTTTCGTGACTATGGCTTATGGTTGGTGGATGATCATGCACACGAGTCCCCTCTAGGTGCGTTATGATCCTTGGTAGATGACACAACTTTCTTTAGCTTTGATCCAAGCACTTAGATTCAGAAAAATCCATGCTCTGCCAAGTTGTTCATCCTACTTGCTTAGTGGGTGTTTACTTGAAATTACAACCGTTGCTGTCAACATGCAACACTGAGTAAATGATGGGTTGGGAAAAATTGTCTTTTGGTTTCAATTTTGTGGAGAAAAAAAGGAGCTTGTAAAATGTAGAAGGAAGAGAAGGGTAGAGTTTTATTTGGTTTTTGAGAGTTGTACCTGATGTATAATTGTTTACAAAGAATATTATTCTTATTGTAAGAATGTTTAATTTGGCATATATAATATGAAATATAAATTCTACATTTTGGCCGCTACAAGTAGAAATAACAATTGGCAATTGGATTGTTTGTAATTTGGATATGAAATCTAAAGTGATTAGGGCACTGTTAGAATAGTGTGTGAATAAAACTGAAAAACAAAATCATATATTACAAAATTATTGCGTTTGCCGGGAGTCGAACCCGGGTCTATTGCTTGGAAGGCAATTATCCTAACCGTTGGACTACAAACGCTTTGATGTAAGTCAAAACTTTAACATTTTATATGTAAGTGAATCACTTTTAACTATAATTCATATTTATCTAATACATGGATTTATGAAATTATGACTTATATTCTATAAGTATACAATTATTTATTATTGAAAGTAATGTGTGTTTATATGAATAATGTACTAGTAAAATACTAAATTAATATATACTGTTATAAAATAAAATTTAATCCAATTAATTTGTTCACAATAAAAGTTGCAAAGTTTGGTTCTTGCTTCTCTTTTTGGTGAGGACACTCTTTGTTCAAGTGTATTTTTAGTGTGTAGTTGATTGGTGAGAACGTACATTTGGTAGTGGTTGTTTCAATGGTTTGTTTGTTGCTAAATGTATTTGTTCATGGTTTGAATGAATCGTTTTTAGTCGTATGACTGTTTGACTTCATTAGAATGTCTTGAAACAGCTATGATTTCTGAATTAGTGTGAAGATCAGCGAGGTAAAAATCACTTTATTAAATGCACGCACTAATAACATGAAGTTGTTGGATTGTGAATAATCTGAAATGGTTGAGATGTTTGAATGCCATCTTGGTTGTGTTGGTGTAGAAGGGATAATTGATGTAGACACCAATACAATCAACATAATTCATTCCCTTCTTCAATTTGAAAATAAACAAATAAGATGTCACTTTTAAAAGTTGTCTTACAATTTAAATATATTGTAATTAGAGTGTATTTATACTTATCCAAACATCATACCATGTTTGAAATTATATAATTCGTATACAAATATGAGATATAAAGTTAAAACCATGAATATAAATATAATTATAAAAAATTAATTCATAGCAAATATCTTTATTTTATAATTTTTTATTATATAATGTTTAACATTTTTTTGAGTGGTTTACAATTTTGTAGTAACAAAAATTGCAAAAATCTATTTACACAAGCTTAAAATAATCATTTGCTTTGGTTAATACTAATTTTAAATATAACCACATTTGATTTTGATGTTTGGTTCAAATGACTTTTTAAATGAAAATCAAACCATAACAAATTATGAACATTTCTATAGGGAAATTAACCTAATAAGTTAATGGAAAAATTAACTTACAAATCGACCAACATTTTCTCTCCTCCATCACTTCATTGAGTTTGTAATAGTAAAAGACTCAGTTCAAAAGGCAGTTGAATTGAACTATTAAAGAGATACAATAGATGATATATTTCTTAAAAAAATTAAAGTATATTTTGAGAGAGAAAAAGTTTAGCTTATTAAAAAATAAAGATGCTAGTTTTATTGATCTTTAATTTCCAAAATTATTAAAGATATAATGATTCAATTACACTAAACAAAAGATAAAGAATGTGAGAAGATCAACAATATTTATACCACTTCACTTTTACACGAGTTATATTTAGATGCTCAACTACTTTCACAAATCTAATCTACTATATTTTCATGCTTTTGCAACACTCTAGAAAATCAATAAAAATGACACTCAATAACCAAGATCTTAAACTATACACGATCTCAACATAAATCCTTATGAAATCTAGTCAGAGAGACTTGATCAATAACCAACAACATAAAAGAATATAGAAAAAAAAAAAAAAAACCAAAATCACCTAAAAAATTTAAATTAATAATAACTCTAAAAAAAATAATTATA
>Ga0123342_1004136_pt1 | contig 22499 bp, 16 predicted proteins | sample Turbeawhitnodule_FD_89960 | JGI IMG/M metagenome (GOLD analysis project Ga0123342, IMG submission 89960) | Root nodule microbial communities of legume samples collected from Mexico - Turtle bean Mexico white nodule | ecosystem: Host-associated > Plants > Roots > Nodule | place: Mexico: Nepantla... | reverse complement strand
TTGATTTCAATTACAGCAGTGTCACGTTAATTGATTCATGCTTAATTTCAACGCCATTTCATTTTTTTATTTTCTTTTGGTGCAATTCAAATGCTTCAATGCAAGTTTTTCAATCAGGAATTTACTAAAATTTTTACTTTCAATATAAAATTATTGATGAGTTGATTGTCAATTCTTCTTAATAGCTAAAGAGTAATTTTTGTGAGAATTCAAAATCTTTCGAGAGACATATACGAGAAAATTATGTGTAAACACTTAGTGAATAGTGAGATATATCTTATCTTTTTCTATATTATTTGTGCTAATTCATTCTTTTGTTTTGTGTTACTTCTTGTTTTTCTAATTTTTATTATAGGTATGAGGTTGATTTTGGTGAAATACATTAATATAATTGCTTCAAGAATAATAAAGTTGAACAACAAACATAAAAAAAATATAAAAAAATCAATTTTAAAAACAAGTATTTTTAGATGCTCCAAATATGAAAGATATGATTAAAATATTATTTTATTGGTTTGTGAAGAATGTGTTTGTAGTGTTAACACATTAACACCCTTTCAAAAGCTAGAAAAATTAGAGAAAGAAAAACAATGAAAAAAAAATATTAAAAAATCTAGAAAAAAAAAAGGAAAAGTTAATTATAACATTCCTACAAAAATGATTGAGGAGGAATATGGAGATTCAGTCAGGCTAAAATAAGTTATTAGGTAATGAAAATTTAATGTTGTAGAGTAGGTTTAATGTCATTTTCATAGGGTAGGTTTCCTCAAGTATTTTTTTTTTGTTTCTACTTAGGGTGGGTTGTATATATAGAGAGGGAAGGCACATTGGTGAGCATCACATGTTTGATACTACACATAGTGTTAGCTTTAGAGTGAACACACCATGACACATAGTCTCCCTAATTGTTTAGCTACCACACAAACTCCTTCTAGATCCTCAAGCCAACTTGTTGGTGATGCCAACAAACACCATACTCCATGTAGAACTCCACATAATTTCCAACCCAGTCCTTTTACTCATGAATTTATTCAATCCCTGGAAAACAAGTTTGCGGTAATCTTTATTTTCCTTCAATTTCTTTGGTGTAAAAATTAGTGTGTTGGAATGAATTAATGTTTTCACGATTAATGGTTTTTTTTTGTCATGCACGCTAAATGCAGATAGAAACACTACAAGAAAGTGCAACAAAGTTAGAGGAGAAAGTACGAGTTCAGATAAATGGAACAGATATGGAACCATTAAGCTTACTTGAATTTATTGATGATATTGAACGGTTGGGACTGTCCTTCAAGTTCGAGGAGGAGATAAACACAACCCTTCTCAAAATTGTTTCAATTGAAAACTTCGAAGACCGAACTGGAGAAAGTCTGCATGAAACCGCTCTTCTTTTTGGAATTCTCAGACGACATGGCTTTGATGTCTCGGAAGGTATACAATTTCAGCATTTGTGATTCCTTTTTATGTCCACTATAAATAAACTTAACATTTCACGACTTACCAAATATTCAAATTGATTCTGATTGGATTAATTTTTTTTTTTTCAAATTATCAAATTTAAAAAAAAAACAGTTTCAAATTCCAGTTTTCCGTTTTGATAAATAGTGTGTTAGTTTTAAATTTCTTGTTTTAGCTCTTCCTTTATAATTTATGTTAAAGTATATGTTGAGTATTTTTTTTAAATAATTTTTTTCCACCTATAAATAACTAAGATGGTAAGTTATTTAATTTCTTGTTCTGCTCTACAACCTCGGACCTGTTTTTCGCTCTACACCACTCTAAACCAATTATGTATGACATCCAAACCTTGAAACCATTGTGTTTATATATTCCATCTAAAAACTTATTCCACAAAGCTTATTTTGCTAACAATAATTACACCAACATATTGTTTTTTAATTGTTATAATCAAATATGAGAACAAAAAATTAACAAAATCTAGACAACAAACATGTACCAAGCTATTCTTTTATATTTTTCATATATTATAAATAATTTTAAATAAAAAATATATATTTTAATTTCTGTTTTTATTAGCAATAAATAATTAATAAATATGAACCACTTCAGGGGTGATCTGACCCTAATATAAAATTGCACTTTATCCTCCTCCTCCCTATCAAGAAACTCCTACCAAACAGACAAAACCAAAGATCTAACAAAACAAAATCTAAAAAAGAACATAAAAAAACCAACCTCATGCAAGCCAAAGGGTCCAAACACCAGTTAGGATAAGAGAATGGCCTAAAGCGAGACTTTGAATAAATCTAAGACCAAACCTTTACTTGAACCATTGCAAACACTTCTGACACATCGGCCGCTCCCTTTTTAAAAATGACATTGTTCCTATGTTTCTAAATTTCACTCACAACTCCAACCCAATTTGCTCCCCAAACATCATTAACCAAACCTGAAACATTGCACATCCCGAACTGGAAAAAAAATTGACACAGGATCGTTGTGAATCACGGACATCACACCAAGTCACTCAAAGCATTGACACCAAACAAGTAAAGCAAATCTGCAATCGAAAAACAAATGGTGGTGGGATTCCTCCTCCTTCCCACACAAACAGCACAGAAGGTTGTCGACCACAATTCCACGACTTTCCAAATTGACCGTAGTAGCAATCTTATTCTCCAACACCCTCCAAGCAGTGAAAAGTGCAAAACGCAAAACTTTACACCTCCACACTTATTGTACACGAAAGACAACTCCTCCTCACGATCCTGCCTAAACAAAACATAGGCATAATTAACCGAATATGTTTGAAGCTCTCCAACCTTCCAAACCCAACTATCCTCATCTTCCAAATCCAACATCGCCCCTTGCAAAACCTGAAGAAAATTACACACCAAAGGCTTCTCCCATTCGAAGAAAGACCTTCGCCAATCTAAGTGTCAAACCCAAACACCATTATTCTAAACCCCAAGTTGTACCACCTTTGCAGCTTTGGCCGAACTCAAAGAGAAACACATTGGGAAAACCCTCTTCAGTACACCACAATTCAACCAACTGTCCTCTCAGAAAGAAATTTCTCTTCCATCGCCAACTTTCCACTTGAAAGCGTCTTCAAAATTCCTTCCCCAACCCTCTGAAGCCCACACCTCCATCAAATCTTTCCACCAAAGCAAGCCCTTACAAAATTTCCGTTCTCTCTCAAGCTTCTTCAACCACCATATTTAGATTCAAGAATCTCCTTCCACAAACCACCCTTATGTGACTCCAATTTCCAAATCCACTTCCCCAACAAAGCCAAGTTAAAGATCCTTAAATCAATAATTAAGACCCCAATCTCGCGAGGCTCACATACCTTTTTCCAAGAGGCCCAAGCAATCTTCCTTCCTTCTGAAACCCACCCTCAAAGAAAGTTCCTCTGAATCCTTACTATCTTATCTACCACAACTGAGGGCATTTTGAACAAAGACATAAAAAAAGCATAACTGATGAAAGAACAAACTTAATCAAGCATATCCTCCCAGCTAACGACAAACACCTGTCTTTCCACCTACTAAACCTAGCCTTAACTTTCTCTAACACCCCACTCCAAAAAACACCTCACTTATTGGAACCCCCTAATCGGCAATCCCAAGTAAACAAAAGGAGTTAGCATCACATCGCAATTCAAAATCGCTGCAAAACGCTAAAGAGAAAGTTGATCTAACCCCATCCCACCAATTTTACTCTTCAAAAAATAAACTTTAAGCTCATAGGCAAGCTTAAAATAGAGCATAATCGCCTTAATATTGAATACACTTTTATTGTTGGCTTCACAAAAAAACAAGGTATCGTCAGCGTATTGTAACATGTTTACCCACACTTTAGCCCTTCCAATCTCCAAACTATCAATCAATTTTTTCTCTTCTTTCATCCTTGACATCCCTGCCAAGCCCTCTGCCACTATAAGAAACAAAAACAGAACTAACGGATCACCTTGACGAAGCCCCTTCTTAGGAATAAACTCCTTAGCAGGACCTCCATTCACGAGCACTAACACAGAAGCAGATTCTAAGCATCCCTTTATCCAAAGGATCTATTTACCACGAAAATCTAACATTTCTAACATATAATAAATGAACTCCCAACTGATTGAGTCATAAGTCTTCTCATAATCAACTTTGAAGAAAACACAACTCTTCTTCTTACTTTTTACTTCTTCCAAACCTTCATTAGCTACTAACACACTATCCAGCAAACGTAAAGACAACGCTTTTGAAAGAATCTTATATAAGCAACCAACTAACGAAATGGGTCTAAAATCATCGAGTTGCTGAGGATTTTCTACTTTTGGGATTAAGCAAAGGAACGACGAATTAGATCCCCTAGGCCATTTACCATTGGTCGCGAAATCATTCACTGCCAACACTACATCCTTTCTAATAATATCCCAGCTAAACTTTATGAAACCAAAGTTAAAACCATCAGGGTCAGGGCTCTTTGAATTGTCACAACTTTAAAGAGTTGCCCTAATATCCTCTTAAGAAAAGGCACCAATCAACATCTTGTTCTCAGCCTCTGAAATGGTATTGAAACCAACATTGTCCAACCTAACCTGACAAACATCATTCCTGACAAACCTGTCTTCAAAAAATTATTTGACATTGTCCTTGATCACGTCCTTATCCTCGCACCATCTACCATTAACAAAAATCCCATGTAACGCATTCCTTGCCCTCTTCCAATTGACTAACGAGTGAAAAAGCTTTATATTAAGGTCACCTTGTTTCAACCACTTGTGTCTTGCTTTCTGATGCAAAATTGCCTCTTTCTTAAACAAAAAATTATTAAAGTCAGCTAAAAGAGTCCTTCTATCCTCTCTTTCTGACTCTAATAAGCCTATTTCATCATCACGTGCATCTAACTCATTAATCCTCTTTTGCAAGTCCTCACTAATGTGGTTTACGTCCCCGAAAACTTTTTTGTTCTAAACTTTTAAATCTGCTTTAAGCTTTTTCAATTTTTCTTTGAAGATGTATATCCCTCCTCCTTGGACTTCATAGCTAGACCACTTCAAACTCACCAACTCTTTAAATTTACTATCTCTTTGCCAAACATCCAAACACCTAAAAGGTTTCGAACCCCACGCAACATACACATCTTTTAGCACAACTACACAATGATCAGAGACAAATCTATTTAAGACAAATTGTTGATAGTGTGGCCAAATTTTGAGTCATTCCTTTGACATAAGTACCTTGTCGATCCTACTCTTCACCATACCATTGGGTTTATACCTGGTAAACTTCCTACCAACCAACGGGATATCCACCAATTCAGATTTTTCAATAAAAGTGTTACCTTGGTACTATGGCATAGTATGAAATCTTTTTAATTATTTTGAGGTGCATGCAGATATCTTTATGAGTTTCAAAGATGAAGAAGGAAAATTCAAGCATGAAATTAGCAACGATGTAGAAGGAATGTTAAGTTTGTACGAAGCATCATACTTGAGCTTGGAAGGAGAAAGTGTTTGGGAGGCAAATGCATTTTCAAGAACACATCTGATGAATTTAATGAAAGAAGGATTAATGGATGCGAAAATGGCAGAACAAGTTAGGCATGTATTGGAAGGGCTTCCCTATCACCGAAGTTGTTTCAGACTAATGGCCAGACAATATATTAACAGATATGATAAGATAGAATCGTATAATCTCTTACTGTTAGAGCTTGCAAAGCTGGATTTCAACATGGAGCAGTCATTATATCAAAACGAATTAAAAGAACTATCAAGGTATAAAGAGAAATACATAAGTAAAAAGAAAAACTATACACTTGTTAAAAGCTTTTAGTATTTTTAGAATTGGTAGGGTTTTATCTTGCTAAATTTATATTAAAGTTTAATGTATTATTTTTTATATATATTATTGAAGCAAATTTTTATTTTGATTAAAAAATAACATTAAAATCCATAATAATTATCCAAATATAATTCTTTTAATAATTAATGTTAAATATTAAAGAGATACTTCTTTGAAGAAAAAACTAAAAAATTAGGAAGAATTCAAATAAAATGACGTGAGATCGCAAGTTTACTTTATTTTTCCTATATAATCATTGTCTTCATTATATTTATGTTTTTTAATGTGTTGTTACTTAGGTGGTGGTTGGACATTGGCCTCTCAAGAAAACTAAAATTTGCTCGAGACAGATTAGTAGAATTATATATTTGGTCTCTGGCAATTATTCCTGAACCTCAATTTGCTATCTGTCACAAAGAACTCACTAAGGTGGGCCAATTACTCACAATTCTCGATGATGTATATGACATCTATGGTACTTTAGATGAATTGGAGCTCTTCACATATGCTATTGAAAGGTTTGTTTAACTAATCTGAGATGGAGTTTATTTTACTTTGTTCTATAAAAAAAATTTAAATGTCTAATTTAAGCATATATTATTATACATGTGCATGTACACAAGATGGAACATGAATTCCATAAACACTCTTCCAGACAACTTGGTATTGTGCTTCTTAGCCATCTATAACACCGTAAATGGGATGGCTTATGACATCTTTAAAGAACGGGGCATAAAATGTCTTCCTTACCTCACAAAATCAGTATGTAATATAACACAACTAGTTCTTTCTTTCCTATATATATTCAGTATCACTAAAACTAAATTGTTTGTTTGATTACTCCATAGTGGTCGGATTTGTGCAAGGCATACCTCCAAGAAGCAAAATGGTTTTACAACAAAATTATTCCACCATTCAATGAATTCCTACAAAATGCAAGGATCTCTATCACGGGAGTGGTTGTTCTTACTCATTCCTACTTCTTGGTTAGCAAAGACATCACAGAACAAGTGCTTCATTCTATAACTAATCTCCATGAGTTGTTGAGCTCTTCATTCACCATTTTAAGACTTACCGATGATTTGGCAACATCAACGGTAATCCTAACTTTGTTTGATAATCTTATTATTTAACTTATATGGATAAAACATCGTGCCTAATATGTAGTTTTGGACAGGACGAGATACGGAGGGGTGAAACCTCAAATTCAATTGTCAGCTATATGCACGAAACTAGTCTTCCAGAAGAAAAAGCCCGTGAATACTTCCAAACTTTAATTGACAAAGAATGGAAAAACTTGAACAAATACCTAGTTATGGATTCTATATTTTCTAAATCTTTTGTTCAACTTGCCATTAACTTTGCAAGGAGTGGTCATTACATATATCACTATGGAGATGGATTTGGACGACAAAACAATATATTAAAGAGTCAGATTGAGTCTGTGCTAGTGTACCCGTTCTAATTAATGTGTAATGATGATGTTGAGAAAAAGAAATTTTCAGTTTGAGTTTGAGTTATGTGAGTTGCATTTTAATTTAAGTACTTCTAATTCTACCGATTTTGAAAGTTTTTTTCTGATTTAAAGTGAATCATTCTAAAATAACATTAAATATTCTCTTTTACAAATGTAGATTTATCCTTGTGGACTCTATTTAATTTATATGTATAATAGTAATAAATATGAATGTAAAGATTTATTATAATAAATTTATTACTAATAAAAAAGTGTAAAAAGAACAAATTAATAATTTAGGATCATCAAAATTGTATCGTTTTAATTAATAACTTGTGTAGTTGTATACTTAATAATGTTTTAAATTAAATTATGAAAGACATAACTTTAGTTATTTAATTTAGTAAAAAAATATTTAGTTTTACTTGGTAAGGCAGAAACATATGTAAAGGAAACGAAAGAATTTTGTTGATAACAGCTAAAATTTGTAGATAAATTCGTATAGTGTTATGACAATTGTAATTAAAGTGAGACTCAAAGTCAAGTTCGTTGAGAAATGTTCAAAAAAGTTTTAATCATTACACCAGTCAAGTTTTGTTGTCACATTATGTTTATTATTATACTTATTAGTAAGATTATCAATATTAATATAATTAATAATATAAAAAATATTAAATATTATTAAATATTATTAATATTATTAAATATAATAAATAGTGTTAATATTATTAATATTATAATTAATATTAATTTATTAATAGTATTTATATTATTCATGTTATTATTACTAATATTATTAATTTAAATATATTATTAATATCATTAATACTATTAATATTACTAATTTTATTATTATTATTATTAATATTATTCATGTTATTAATATAATACTAATTATACTATTATATTAATATTATTAATTTTATAATATTAATAATATGTTATACTTATTATTTATGATTATTAATTTTTATTATTATTATTTATGATTTTATAATTAATTATATTATAATAATATTTTTAATATTATTTATATAATTATTATGATAATAGTTGGTAGGTAATAGAGATTTGTAGGAAAAAGTAGGTAAGTAATAGAGATTCATGGATAATAGTTTGTATGTAATACTCAATTTACCGTTACTCATAGGTAATATCCGTAGATAATGCTGAACGGATTAAAGTTCGCAAATAAAAATTCGTAGATAATACTGATTTTATATATATATATATATATATATATATATATATAATTTGGATGAATTAGTTATCACTTGAATAATCTATTTTTTTTAAATAGAAAAATAATTTTAGTATGACTAAAAGTTTTTCATTTAAGAAAAAAATAGATATTTACTTTGTCCTTTTTTTCTGTGAAAATATTTCACCAGAATGGAAAAAATCAGCTATAATAATTTACTGATAAAAAATTATTAAATAAAAAAATCTAAAAATTATAAATAATTAATTATTATATTAACTAAATTATATATTATTTTAGAGATTCATTAAAACAAAATATAACTATTTAACACTTAAAAAAATCAAAATCATAACTAGGTGATATTATTAAATTACTTAAAAAAATATATTTTCATACTTTTTAACATAATTTCTACTACATCTACCTATTTATTCACAACTTGTTTATGATAACCAATACAACTTGACCATTTCAAATCCAAAATTAAAAAACAAATAAAAATATAATATTCACTGATTCAATTCAAACATATACAAGTACAATTTCAATCCTTATATATAACAACAATCATACTAATCTAATGCACTCATAATTTAAAATAGCTTTCTTTATTGAAAGTTGCTTGTGATCTAAGCAATAGCTAAAAGAGACTAGTAATTACACCAAAACTTTTAGAATCCAATGAAAATAACCAAAACAATTAAAACTCAAATTAAAGGATTAATTAATTGAGAAAATATTATTTATCAATTGATTGGACTGATTGGATAAGTGAAGACATTAAACCACTCGCAAAAAAAAGGCTAAAGACAAGAACACGAAGATTTTAGAATAAAAATATCTTACTCTAAATTTAATTATAATCAAACATAATTTTTCTATATTATATTATTTTCTAAGTGGTTAAATCTCTTATTGAAAAAGATTAAAAAAAAAACGTAGAGAGAAGTTTGAAGAAAAAGAGATAGAAAAAGACGAAAAAAACAACGATAATCATAATGACAAACAAGAATATGAAAACAAGAAAAAAAAAAGGGTGAAAAAATTGTGCCAAACCGATGAATCTTACATACTTATTATAACATATTTCACGTTTTAAGGTAGCAAAAACTTTTTGAAATTGTATTCTTTCTCAATTCATAAGTTAATAACTTGATATTCCCTTATTTTTTCTTCTACGTTCATTTTCTCAACTCTATAAAAATAAAATATTCTTCCTCTACATTCATTTTTTACACTTTACTGTTACCTGAAAGCGTATGAATTAAAATTACTCTTAAATTTTAATTATTTTTCTTATTTATTATATTGCCAATTACTATATTTAAATATATATGATGTTTCCATGTAATTTATTAAATTTTATCTAAGTCATTGTATATATATATATATATATAATTTCCCTTTATATAATAAAATTATAATTATATGTTAACTTTTGTTAACTTTTACTCTTACATGTAAGAACTATCACTCTCAACCTAGCTAGTACTAAGAAGAATAAATTAAAATAATTGAAAATGGCATCTCAATTAATTGGACTGAATTTGAAAAGTAATATCACTAAATAAGAAGAAAGTGATTAATATTTATTTATACTTGGTTCATCAAACTTTCTTTTCTTTATATTAGTTCGAAAGATTATTACTTTTATATTTGGATACAAGAAAAGCACACTAAAGTTAGGAAAGGTGAGAAAAATTAGAACTAATTCTTTTTTTTCTTTATGTAGATACAAAATAGTACTTGTAGAAGGAATAAGTATACAAAAGAAAATAGAACAAAATAGAATAATGAATCAAGAATTTTTAATGTAGAAAAACCTTCTCAACTTGAGAAATAAAAATCTAAAGGACCTCGACCAGACAATTTCTCTATTATGAAAGTAGAATTACAATATTTGTTTCTCACTCTGAGGATAACACTTAATCTCATCCAACAAGGATGAAATACAATATTTCTCTAGTCTCTCACTAAGATTTCTAATCTCATACCACGGTGGATAACAACACTCTCATTGACTCACTTGCTTGCATTTTTCTTCCTCACAAGTTCCCTTTATCTATAGGGAAGGAGAAAAAGGCTTCCTCATAAAAAGATAATGAATAATTAATGTGTATTGGTTGGGTCCAAGTAAGCCACGTCTCTCGACATCGATTGACCGACCGGGAGATCAACTACATTAAAGAACAAATTAACAATAAATCACAAGTAAGGAAACATTCTATAAATTCGGGCCACACTCCGAGAAATCAACAAACATTGATTTACTGAATATATGTTCTAGATATACCTTCTTACAAATTCGGGTAACATTTCGAGAAATCAGCTAACATTGATTTATTAAAGATATGTGTCAGGTATGACCCATCAATCAAATAGCTCATTACCAAACACTATAAATAAGCCTTGTACGAAACAGTAAGGTACTTTTTATCAGTTTTACATCATACACTCTCAATACAAAGTACTTACTTGATTGTCGGAGAACCTTGTGCATTTTTACTCTCGACCGAGAGCTAAGGAGTGGAAGTGTTGAAGTCTGAAGGAGCGGAAGAACTGAAGACCTGGGATACAAAGGAGAAAGATCGAGTGACCGACACCAACATCATGAGTTATAGTCAATATTAGGTACTATCTAGACCCATTTTGCCTATACAAGTACATAATGTTTGTCGCATTTTCAAGATATCTTGAAAATACTATCTTCAACTTTCAAGGTTGAACTTCATAGTCTTCGATAGATATATAATTTCAAGACTTTGGAATAACTATCATTGAATAAGATCAATTACCAAGATTCATTGGTTTAGGGTCTCCCATTAACTAAAGAGAGATTCCAAACAAGGAAAAATATCAATAATTACATAATATTCACTATAGAAAAAAAATATGAATTTTTACCCACGATTTTGAATTCGTAAGTAAATTCAACATTACCTATGAATATTATCCACGGATCAGAATCCATAGGTAAATCTAAAATTATCTACAAAATATTACTTACGGATCTGAATCCGTAACTAAATTCAGACCCTCAAATCTCTATCCGTAGATAAATTTTATATTATCAACAAATTTTACACACGAATCTATATTCATAAGTAAATTCAATATTATTAATAATATAAATATTTTTATTAATAATATTAAGAATATAAATAATCTTAATAGTTTTAATCATATAAATAATATTAATCATAATAATTACATACATAATACTAAAAATATTATTATAATATAAATAATAATCATAACTAATATTTATAATATTTATAATATTCATAAATAGTAATAATAAATAATAATCATAAATAATAAGAAAAGATAAAAGAAATAATGAAAAAAAGTGAGTATTATCTACAGACTCAAGTTGGTGGATATTATCTACGGACCCCAATTGATAAGTAATATCTACACACTGATATTGGTGATATTACCTACGGACAAAAGTTATTGAGTATTATCTATAAACTATGGTTGATGGATATTTTCTACGAACTAGAATGAGTATGTAAGCATATTATTAACATTATAATGTTAATAATAATAATATTAATAATATTAATACTATAAATAGTATTAATAATATTAGTAATAATAACAATATTAATGATATTAATATTTTTTATTAATATTAATAATAATAATAATAATATTAGTATTTATAATATTAATACTATTAATAATAATAATAGAATAATATTATTATAATAATTAATAATGTTATTAATTTGAATAATAATAATATTAATGAAATTTATAATATGGATGAAGGTTAAATATATGAATAATATTAATAATGTTTATATTATTAATAATTATACTAATAAGTATAATATAATAACAATTTATAATAATTATAATTAAATATATAATAATTGTTAAAAAATAGGAGTAAATAGATAAAGTTTTTAATTATACTTAAATAACAAAAGTGTGAAACTAATGAGTTTCTTCACGACATCTCTTATTGTTGGTGTCAAATATAGACGTAAATTAACCAGGGAGTCCTGCACATGAGTTCATCATTTGAAAATAGGAGAAGTCCTTTTTTAACCTCTGATTGTCATAAACTTGACTGTGATTGTTCCCCAAACAAAAAATTGATGCTGACTTTGAACATAGAATTCATGTATTAAATGACTTGTCAATTTTTAGAATAATGAGAATTTTCAAATGATTTTTAGAAAAAACATTTTTTTCTGGCAAGATGGATGAATTTTCAATAACACAATGAATATTTTTAATTAAGGAAAATATTTAATAAAATGTTATTAAACAGTTCACTTAAGTTAGACAAATATTCGTTTGAATTAAATAAAATGATCATTTAAGCTAGAATTTAAGCAGTTCACTAATTAAGATGGCCAATCAAGCTAATAAAGTCAGGCAAAACATTTCTTTTGGAGTGCAAAAGCTCCCTTACGGAAATACAAATGTAAAAACATTTTATAATATTAAATATTCTCTTGTAAGATATTTTTGTGTAGTAAATGCTCATATGTAATTTTCTTATTGCAGAATGATCTTTTATATGTAATAATCTTAATTACTTTTGGTGCGAATATGTGATTTTTATTATAATATTAAAGGTTTGTTTAAGCAAAAGTTTTGAACCAAATGCTCTACATTTTTATTTTTATTTTTTTATGAAGAATCGATACGTTGTTTTATAAAAAAAAGTCAAAAAAATTACACATGTTTTAACCCTCATCCCTTAGATGTTCTTTATTATACTTAATATTGTATGAGACTGACTACCTTTTACACACGTTGAATTGATATTTGATTGATACTGAAAAAGTTTTTGAAATCTAAACAAAATTGAATTTAATACTAAGAATAATTAATTATAATTAATCATATTTAAATCTTTAATCTATAAAGTTGATTATTTGATAGGAATTGTCAAGCAGTTGATTATAAAACGTACGCAAGAATTAAGCCTTAAACAATCTAGTAGGTTATAAACTAAATCAATTTTCTATATAACTTGAATATAAACTAAATGAATTTTCTATATAATTTGAATATAAACTAAATGAATTTTCTATTAATTACATATGGGAAGATTTAGTAAAATACAACTCGGACTACTTAGCTGTAATTCATAACACCACATTTTATATGTCATGTATTCAACAATTTGTACGCAGTAATATTTATTTTTAATGTTTTATGTTATTTTAATACCAACGAAACACAAATATTTTCTTTTAAGCTAGAGTATTCTTTTTCTTTTTCTTTTTCTTTTGAGAGTTGATACTTGAACATAAATATATATTTTACGACTATTGTGAATTTGGTATATTTATCGACATCTTAATAAATTAATGGTGTGATTACTAGAATTTAGTATTTAAAGCACACGTGTGACCCATTTGGTACTTAAATTAAGTCATTTTTTTCAAATTTTTTTTTTATATTTTCTTAATCCATCTTGGCTATAGATTATTTAAGTAGGAATAATTGTCAGTTATTTTTTCATATTAATTACATTTATATTATATTACTTTTATTAATAATCCATATTATTAGAAATTAAACTCATTAATTTCATAAATAAAACTAAAACTTATAATCATAATGAACTCTCTTGTCATATAAACTTATTTGTTGTCATCTCTAGATGTTATAGTTATTATTATAATTATGATTATTTTTATAGTTATTAATATAGACACTAACAAGGACACTGACACGATACGGACACAGAGATACGTAAAATCTCTAAAATATAGGACGTGAGGACACGAATTTATATATTATATAATTATGAATTATATAAATTGACAATAAAGATTTATGTACACAAGTATGTTCCAGATTATTTTTTGGAGCAGAAAGATTTCTTTCATGACTGGTTCACAAAGATTTGTTTCTTATTTTTATAATCATAATAACAATTTATACAATAAAGTTTGAATTTTTAGAAAATTAATATATTTTTCCTTTTTAAAATTGTGTCAGAATCGTTAATTAGATACAAATTTATAAACCATTTAACAATAATAGAAATTAATTTAGAAAACAACAAAAATTAGTTTCTAAATTAATCTCTAATTTAGTTATTATTATAATTAATAATTTTGATTTCTAAAATTTGGTTTTAGTGATACTTCACAAACTCTTTCCAACATTTCTGAAACCAAACACTCCAATCACTTTTCTCCAATTTTACGTCCCATTCTGCATAATTTGGAAGCTTAACAAATATTGTGTTGGGTAACCCACAGATACAGAGAAGAACATCTTGGAGGTTATTTCTTTTTCTCTAACTTCCCTCACCATCAGAATGAATCAGAATGAAAGGAATATGTGGAAGATTTTCCAGAGGTTTGGACGGATTAAGAATATTTTCATTTCAAACATATTGAATATCAAACGTCAGAGGTTTGACTTTGTAATTCAAGAGGTGGTAGATGCTATGTTTGAAAAAAGATTGGGACTTGGAAGTTGAGGTGAATAAACCAAAATAGAAGTTTTGAGATGAGTATGGAAGTGATAAAATGCAATTTGATGATGTTGAAGCTTCATTGTGAAGAGAAGAATATGTTGTTCCCAAGTGGGTATTCACTAAAGTTTCATATTGAGCAATATGAAAAAGGACAAATGTTATACCTTCAACAACATGCGTTGTGTGGATACTTTTGCACGATAAGTTAGTGACCAAATATAACTTAGAACATATAGGGATGTATAATACTACTGAAAAAAAATATTTATGAAATAAAAACTAATTTTATAAATAAAATATAATTAGCTTCTATATTTAAATATCAATTTAAAAATTATTTATTAATAACAAAAATTAATTTAGATATCAATAATTTTTTTTAGTATTTAAAATAATATCTAATTTAGTCAATATAATAATTAATTAATTTTTGTTTATAAAATTAATTTTTTTTAATAATTTTTTTTGTAGTGTGTTTGATGATGAAGAACAATGAACAAATATTTTTTTTCTTCTGTGTTTTTAATAATAAAGAGGATATGGAGTTGGTCCTAGAATTGACAAAGAAAGGAAACAATTCAGGGGAGATTGAATCTGAATTCAAATTCAAGAAAATAAACTTATAAATAGAAACAAGCTTCAAAGTGAAAGGGGAAGCTCCACGTTCGCATATCTTCATAGAACAAATCATTAGTGTTTTTCTTAGTTTTCTTTTTTTTTATAATTTTTTTCGTTTTGCATAAGACTAAATTTTTTAAAGTTGATTCTTTTCTTATTTTGTAATAAATTTTGATGTTATGAACAATTAAAGTTTTGTTCTTTAATATAATGTGCTAAGCAGCCTAGTCTTTTTGAGATCTAATTCTTATTATTGAAATTATTTTGTTGATGATTTAATTGAAATTCTTGTTTAGTTTAAATTATTTTAAATAATCTCTTGTTTGCTTAATTAAAAAAAAATTATAAAATTTCACGAGTAAACGTATAAGATGAGTAATATTTTTTCATTGTTATTGTTAATTTTTATTATTTATAGTTAAATTTAATCACTGTTTTAACTGGATTCATAGAAAGACGATTTAAGATCAACTAATTTTACTTATATTATCTTATTTTTTTATATTAGACAGTGTAATACTACGTTAAATAATGTATTCTGGAACTATTTTAATTTAGATGTAAAATGAGAATGATAAGCCGGTCCTAGCGTAAGTGGAGATAGCAATGCATGACACCGTCTCTGAAAAATCAGAAACGGAACAAAGTACAATACAAATTGATGAGCATGAAGTGAAATAAAAAATAATGAAATCAATTTTTTTTAGAACATATTTTTATTGGTCTAAATTTTAGAAGTGTTGGGCAAAAACTTAATTTATGCATATTCTTTGGTATAATCCCCATGCAGACCCTAATATGTGATCTGGCACGTCATAGTTTTTATAAAAAAAATTATGAAGATTTTAATTTTTAATCATAAGACACGTTCCTCCAGAATTTGAATTTACGTGAATCGATTAATTAAATTTATGGAGATTTTAATGAATTAAATTATAAAATAAATGATTAATTAAATCTATAACATAAAAGCATGTAAAGTATTCATTAAATAAAAAACGTGTTTTTATATTATTCACTTCAGAATATGTAAATATTAATCTCTGTATATATGGTGGTTGGTGAAACGGGGAAAACTTACTCTTATGACACGTGCCACCAAAAACAAAAGGTCTTGTGATTTGTCAATGTGGTCAAATAACTTATTGATAGCTTTTCCAATTTCAAAGCATTGGCCTACCTCTTATTCTCAGTTTCATATCTGGCTAACCTACCCATGAACACTTATAAATATAGGTGTGAAAAATAGCAGCACTACTCCACCACCCTCCATAAGTTAACCCTAAATACCACAACCAAAATGGAGAAGCTTGCTACCATGGTTTTGATTTGCTGCTCACTGTTATTCCTGTCTTTATCAGTGATGTCTCGAGAAGTTGGTTAGGATCGTTTTGCTTGTTCGCTTTGTTTTGGTTTGCATGCATGCTTATCAGAAAGTTTAAATCATTATATACATGTTATTTGTGCTTTCAAAATTATGCGTCATTACTAATACGTATTTTCATTTAATCCAGTACCTAACACGTATTTGTTAGCCCTGAGTTTTTCTTTGCTTATATAGTTTACATGGCTGGCATATAAATTCTGTTTTATTGCAAGTGCAGATGATGAGAGTGAGTTTAGTTACGAGGAAGAGAGCGAGAATGGACCGTCTCATTGGGGAGACATACACCCTGAATGGAGGTTGTGCAACAATGGATCCATGCAGTCACCAATTGATCTGTTGAATGAGAGGGTTGAAATAGTATCCCTGCTAGGGAGGCTTCAGATGAACTACCAACCTTCTAATGCCAGTATTAGGAACAGGGGCCACGATATCATGGTGAATAAATATAAAAATGAATTACCAAATCTATAGTGAAATCACCAAGTATAGAGTACAAAGTATGGTATACCTAACAATAAATTAACTTTGATCCAATTATTCTGGTTTGTAAATGCAGCTAGAATGGGTTGCTGGTGCAGGTCATCTTCAAATTAATGAAAGTAAGTACGTGCTCAACCAATGTCACTGGCATTCCCCCTCTGAACACACCATAGATGGCAAAAGGTAATACATATACTTCTTTTGAATTTATAGAGAATTAAAATTATGATAATATGGCTCAAAATTTCATATAAATCTTTGCATATTTCATAAAAAAATACATGGTTTGTGCACTGTGGTTGCTTTGTGCCTTTGTTGTATAGTTACCTGGAATATTTACCTTATACATGTAAAAAATACTGAAAGATAGAATTGCACTGCAGGTTTGATCTAGAGTTACACATAGTGCACGAAACTCCATCTGGACAAAGAACTGTGATAGGAATACTGTACAAGATTGGAAGAACACCAGATTCTTTCTTGTCATCGGTAAATTAAATTTCTGTGTGTCTTGTGCATGAATATGACTAAGTCTGTAAAGACTAATATATAATAAAAAGTTGAAGTAAGACATGAACCCTTGCTTTTTGTAGTTAACCAGTCATATAAAGGTCATTTCTAATAGCACGGAAGCAGAAAGAATGGTGGGTGTAGTTGACCCTAGGCAAATCAAAATTTTCTACAAGCAGTATTACAGGTATATGGGCTCGCTGACTATTCCTCCTTGCACTGAGAATGTTTCTTGGACCATCGTTAGAGAGGTACATGTGCTAACTATCTAGAATTTTAGTTATCTTAGTATGTTTATCATGCATATGTTTGCTGCAAGGTCCTTCTCGTGGTTCAGCTTTTTTTCAGGTCTTTGAACATAGTATAAGTTTATATTATGAGATTTTTAGGTGTTGTTGGGACTTTTATACAAATCTTTGGGTTTGGTATAGATATTTTGGTAACTCTTGATGTATTTTTAATTGCGATGTATCAATTTAAATTTTGAAGTATTGTTTAATTAACGATAGTGGCAGTTCTTTAACTTCTCCTTTCAAATATTGTGATAACATGTCTTAATGTGTTTGAACCTTGTTCAATTTATCAGATACGATCCGTTTCAAAGGAACAGGTTAGATTGCTCCGAGCTGCTGTTGATGATGTAAGTTAATAATGAAGTTCAATTATCTCACGAAACAATGGGACACAAAAGTAAAACCTTGCATCATATGAACATGAGACCCTCTCTGTAAGCTTCTAGGTTCATAATTAAGGTGAAGAATAGTTATTAAAAGAGACTCCACTAAGAGAATATTTGCTTAATTAATTAGGTCCATAAAGGAAATAGCATGGTGATAGAAGAACACAAACCTGGTTATTCTTGCAGTGATATAAGCAGTAGGTGAATATTAGGTAGACTCTTATCAAAATCAATAATCATGATATCTCAGTTTGATTATCGACTCTTAATTATTTTAAATTTCAATTCTTTACCTACTTTTCCTTTTATAAATAGAAAACTTATGCTCTTGAATATATAATGTTCAAAATACGACACCACATGTTTCTTTTTGTTACTTGTATTTAATATTTAGGAATAATATAGGTAAAAATGCGTAGACTAAAATGACTGCATCACCTTTATTTGTTTAGATCATTAAGATATCTGGTTTTTCTCATTGTTAAAAAAAATTACTTTGTTATTTGCTTGAATTTTTGACAACGTCAACTTAAGCATGCTATTATTTCTTGCATTTTAACCTTTTGCAGGAATCAGAAACCAACGCAAGGCCACTGCAACTAATAAACAACCGCTTGCTGCGACTTTACGCGCAAAAATATATTAAACATTGAAATTCTGGACATTTTCCTGTGTTTATAATAATTGGTCGGAGTGTGAATGAGTTTCCACATGGAACAAGTCATTTGTTAATCCCTTTATTTTGTTTTTCTTTTACAGGGATGGACTGTTAGAATAATCTGTGCTACGTACTTGTTATAAAAAAAATTGCATATTGTTTGGTAGATTTATTTTATGAAAGACGAATTGAATAAATAATTTAATAATTTTCTGTGGATGCTAATAATTACATTATTTCTGTATGTTTGAGAATTACTTACCGCGTATTTTCTATGGGTCTCATGGATGATGGATGAAAAATAAGATTATACATATACATAATTAATTTATTAATTTTAATATATATATATATATATACATAAATATATATTATCAACAATTACCTCCCTACCTGTAATAGCAGCGTTGTTCATGAGACTGCTACATCCGAACACGTGCAAAGCTTTAGGCATTGGCTTTTACGCAAACCCCTTCACACACCTCCATTAGGCATTGGCTTTTACGCAAACCCCTTCACACACCTCCATTTTACTCATACTTGTCCCTTCTTATACAGCTGCACCTTCTCACCCTGCTCACCATGTACCTAACAGATACGTGGTGCATCAGTCATCCCCTCTTAGGGAAAATTTAACACAATAACAATAATATCTCAACAAAAAAAAATTAAATAGTGGGTAATAATTTTTCCAACTTGCAAGAATCTGTGAGAAGTAATAACAAATAATGACAACAACACAAAACACACTTTAGGAAGACACAAAAATTTTAAGGTGGAAAATCGAAACCTTCTCAATCTAAGAAGTAAAGAAGTAAAAACTACCGGCACAAGTCAGTCAATCAAACTCCACTATGATCAAAGTTATGGATACAAGAGAGTCTCAAATCACAGCACAAATTGTGCTTAATAACCAGCCAAATAGCAATACAACAGATATGAAACAAAGAACAAGAAACCTGAAAATTTCACAAACTGCAGTTACCGTACGCGGCTTATATGTCACTGTTCCGTGACTTTTGAACAATCCAAACGGTCCAACTGAAGAACCACGAGGTATGAACCTGCTGAAAAAATTTCAACTCGATCCAACAGTAGACGAAACAGCAGCAGCAATCCGATAATTTCCGTCGAAACACTCAGAACGCTGTTGCAGTGTGAGATGAAATTCTCTCTGCTCAAGCAACTTCTACAAGATCTAAACGGTCAGATTGAAGTCACACAAATTATAAACCTGTTTAAAAAATTTCAGTCCGATCCAACAGTGAACAAACCATCGGTGACGGCCAGAAGTTGCTGATTGAAATTTTCTCTCTCTTTAATCTTGAAAAAAATAATAAAATTAACTTTTAATAAGAAACTTCGTTACACAATAAAATAAAATAAATATTAATAATACTTAATTCAATTATTTATAAAAAAATTAATGTAAATAAAATTTTATATAAAACATTGATTATCATTAAATGCAATTTCTCTTTGAAAGTGTCAAAATAAAAAAATAAAAAAAAATGCTCTCGGTCTCATCTTACGTGCTTCGCCAATGTACACAAAATATTATTTTTGTACGACCGTTAAATAAAACAAATATTCTCATCAATTCTCTCACACACGTTCACACGTTTAAATAATGGAATTATTCTCTCAAACGTTGTGACTGAAAAATAATGAAAGTATTGTAACTAGAAGTAAAATATGAAGATGCGGAAGTACAACTTAACTTGTTTAAAAAATTAAAATTATATTACATATAGAATTACTTAAAAAATTTAAGAAAAATTAAAATAAACTTTTCTATATAAAATGTGTAAAGGTCGAGGGAAAATTTGTCACCATTTTTATTCCTTTAACATCTAATAAAATTATTATTTTATATCATTTTATTCATTTAACATCTACAAAAATTATTATTTTAATATGATATAATATTTTATTATAAAAATAGTTGTAAAATATATGTATTCTTAATAATGTATATGAAAGGAAAAATTTCCTATTACTAATTATCATACTCCGATCTCTCAAAGTTATTTTTACTAGTCACTCTATTTAATACTAACGTTTCGTTTGAATTAATGAAAAATTAAAGAAGATAAATAAATAAATATAAAATTAGTCAATTGACGGTAAAATGAAAAAAAATAAGTATAAATATTTTAACTAATTTGATTGAAAATAATAATTATTTAATATGTATTTAAAAATAATGTAATGTAAAATTATTTTAAAAAAATATAAATTAGACTTAAAATAAATTTGAAATATTTTTAAAATATTTTATTTATTAACATATTTATTTATTAACATAATAAATTATAATTTTACATAATTGATTAATTTTATAAATATTTTTATTACTATTTAGGTATAATCGGTTACGACTTTCTGCGTAAATCTCTTCTTAGTTTGTGTAAACGAGAAATCCTCAAATTCAGTAAGGGATGTTAATTTAAGTCAATAACAACCTATGAGGTTCGGACAATTCTTCTTAAATGGCAAGAGTTGCTTTTTGCTGGTGGTTTCTTAGGCCAAGTAGGAAGCTTGGACCGGTTAGGAGTCTCTTGTGGGTCTGGCCCAGTTCATGAGCAGGAGCACTCAGGTATGTGGGAATTTGCAAATAACGTACCTATAGGTCTACAGGGGGTAACAGGAGGCGGAGGCTTGGCTGAGACGAAGGTGGTGGGCACTCCAAGTGACGTCGTCAGACAGAGAGTGGCTTGCGGCGGTGGGAGTGGGGATCGGCGGTTGGAGGTTATGGTGTCCGAGGGTGAGTGCGAGGGTGGTTTCCCTTCGGTAGGGGCGACTAGGGTGGAGCCCGAGGAGGTCAGGGTATTGGAGGTAAACGAAGTCAATCGCTCCTTGGCCCTAACTTCTGGGAAGGAAATGGGTATAGAAGAAGTCAAGTCCGACGTTGCAGTTCTTCAGTTTGATGATCCTAATTTGGTGGATGTAAGGGTTGATCAGACAGTGTTTTTAGTTCAGCAAACCAATGTGAGTAAAGATGCTTTTTGCACGACTGATAGTGCAATTGAAAATTGTAATAGAATTTATTGGGAAAAGAATGACAAAAAAGTGGCGTCCAACGTATGGAGTGTTGGTAAAGAAGCAGGGTTTTCTCACTCCGGACAAGAAGATGCAGTTATCAATAGTTTACATGCCTTGACTGTTCGGAAAGTTAGTAAGGGGAGGAAGCCAAGGAAGAAGTCCAGTAAGTTTTGTCAATGAAAATAATTAGTCTGAATGTTAGAG
>Ga0123342_1004135_pt1 | contig 22500 bp, 4 predicted proteins | sample Turbeawhitnodule_FD_89960 | JGI IMG/M metagenome (GOLD analysis project Ga0123342, IMG submission 89960) | Root nodule microbial communities of legume samples collected from Mexico - Turtle bean Mexico white nodule | ecosystem: Host-associated > Plants > Roots > Nodule | place: Mexico: Nepantla... | reverse complement strand
TTCCTTCTCCAACCAAACTTCCAAACCCAAACATTGTTGTTCCAAGCCCCTACCTCTGCCACCGTGGAAGCTTTTGAGACACTAAGTGAAAACAGCCTCGGGAAAACACTTTTCAACGCCCCCCTACCCACCCAATTGTCTTCCCAGAACATAACTACCTTCCCATTACCCACCTTCCAAGCCACGACATCTTCAAAATTCTGACCCCACCCTTCTAAGCTCCACACCTCCCTTAAATCTTTCCACCACAGGGATTCCGATCTTCCTCCCCTTCCCGCTCTCAAATTTCTCCAGTCCCCGTACTTGGAATCAATTACCTCCTTCCACAAACCACCCTTATCCGACCCCAGATGCCAAATCCATTTACCGAGTAAAGCCGAGTTGAAAATCCTTAAGTCAATGACGCCAAGCCCACCATCCTCTCGCGCTTCACACACCTCTTTCCAAGAAGCCCACGCTACCTTTCTTCCATCAGAGCCCTAGCCCCACAGGAAATTCCTCTGAATACTCACTATCTCGTTTGCCACCCCAACAGGCATTTTGAAAAGAGATAGGTAAAACAAAGGGATAGAAGAGAGAACCGACTTGATCAGGCAAATTTGCCCTACCATAGACAAAAGCCTGCCTTTCCAACTACTCAGTCTTCTTTTCACTCTATTTATCACCCCTGCCCAAAACTCCTTTTTCTTATGACACCCTCTTATTGGCAAACCCAAATAAACAGAAGGAATTGTCATCACCTCACAATTAAGAATTGTCGCAAAACGCTGAATCGATATTTGCTTTAGCCCCACACCTCCTAACTTGCTCTTCATAAAATTCACCTTAAGCCCAGATGCAAGTTCAAAACAATTCAGAGCCGCTTTAATATTGAAAATGCTTTTAACATTAGCTTCACAAAAGAAAACAGTATCATCAGCATATTGCAACATGGAAAGTCCAATAAATCCAAATATTAATCATAACTTTGTATTTGTAGGTTGTTTATTGTGCGATTATTTATGTTGTTAAGTTTCTAATTTAATTAAGAGATTTTTGTTACGTATATTGTTGAGATGTCAATATTCTGAATTTGACCTTTACATATATTATGGTATCTCATTATCTCAATATTCGATAATATAATACAAAACTTCTTCTTTAATATTTAATATTTATAGATTTTTCTCAATGACTGGATAACTCAAAAATATAAAATTATTGTTATTTTTATATAATTTATGAAAATAAAATAACAGTAATGAATGTATATAAATATTATTTTGTTAGATAATACGTGAAATTGGATTTTTATTGTAAAAATAATATTTTTTAATATGGAATGTAGACTATGTATTTATATATATATATATATATATATATATTAAATAAAAGTTTTCATGTTAGGCATCATTATGCAACTTAAGATCTCAACTAGACTGATATCTTAAGTAATAATAATAATTTACCATCACATGAAAAAAATATTATTAAACAAAAGAAAAGAAAAGAAAATACAAAAATACGGGGAGACTAGACCAAAACTCATATGTTAATAAAAACGATACATATTTATTAAAATACTAAATCAATATAAGAGATGTGATAAGACGAGAGGAGGAAATATGAGATAAGAAATTGAGAAAAGGGTGAGAGAAGACAATAATGTATAGTTTCCCTAATTCTCTTGAGATTTTCGGTCAATGTTCTCTGCGGTAGTGTTAGTGTCCTTGACACCATGAACGACAATTTTTTTCTTTTGGGCTCATGAATTAGTCGTCAAACGAGATCGATCTTAGAACAATTAGTTATTGAAATCCTATTTTAAAGGTTAATAGTTTTATTATTTGTATAGACAAAGTGAGCTTAGATAGCACTTGAAACTGGTCATATAATTACCGACATGTCGTTTTTTTGTCGCTCTTTTATTTCTCACTTTAAATCTCATTCTTTAATTGTTGGTGTTTGGTCAGGATTGACCTGAAAAAAAGTGTTTTGATAATTAAATAAGTATTCGGTATACGGAGGGTATATTAAGAACTGATTAAAAGCATATATTATATCTTTGTAGAGAGTTTATTTATAATGTTTAATCATAGATCATATGTCAAATTTATCATATATTAGTGTTAGCTTTATTTTAAGAAGATTTCTTGATTTATCGGAGTATTACCTAGATTTGGTGAGACATCCAGTATTTTCAGGAAGTTCTTATAACCGCCTTAACCACTATTTATTGTAATTACTTTAAATACATTTTGGACTTGTCAATCGGTCATGATAACTTATCAGTGTGGATTGATATAATTTTATTTTGACTTTGTATGAAATTTTGTGTAAAAATAAATATAATTAGTACTCTTGGCAATAAAAAAATTCATAGGAAAGTCTTACTCTATACTAGAAGTAAACGTTTATGACGATAAAAGAATAATTTACAACATTTTTATTTAATTCGTATAAGGAAAATTTATCAGTAAGAAATTTTTTTAGCATGTTTTATGGTTACAACATAGTGTAATTTTTCACATTACAAGGGCATTTTTTCAATATTATTTTTTAACTTAATTTATAAGAAAAACTTTGATCATATTTTGTGGTTGTTAGTGTTATATTTTTAAAAATATAAATTTAACTTATTTTGATACTAATTTTGTTAATGTAGTGGTTAAAATTTGTATGTATATAGATGGACCTGTATTTTATTTTTTTTCTGAACAAAAAATCTTAATAAAAAAGAGAATTGGTATTTTATAATAAATAAATATTTTAGAAATTTACATGCGAAATAATTGTGCATAGACATTTTATTGGTTTCTACCAATCAAACTTTGGTTGGCCTTCCAAATAATATAAAGTAAATAAGTCTAAAACAGAGTCCAATTAATGAGACAAAAACTAGTTAGGTATATCATATATGTGTGTCCTTTCCATTCTAACAACTGACATTATTATTCAGTTTATATTCATAATTTATTTTCAAAAATAGTGATAAATAACCCAAAACTAAAATTTTATCAAAATTTTAATCTTCCTTTTCATTTTTCTAAAAATATTCGTCCATAAAACTTTAAAATTATTCGTTAAATTAAGAAAAAAAATCCAAGAGCGACAGATAATGTCAAATTTAGATAATTTTATTTTTTTGTTTTGTTGACTGATTTATAAAATTATTTTTAAAATTTACGGTGATTTTCAAGATCGGATGGTTCTTATTCTTCAAAAGAAATCCAATGGCTCTGACTTCTTTTTCAGTGGTGGCGGATTTCCGAATCACAATTTATCTCCTCTACGTGTTTTTCACGCTTTTTCAAATTCAAGTACGGACTTTATTATAGTTTAAAAACAGCTGTAATTTATTTTAATAAATTAATGTTAAAGTATTTTTTATATAAAATTTATGTAAACCAGCGCGAACAAAGATATTCTCGAGTCTTCTATCTGCATTTTATATTTTTATTATTATTATATTTATATATTTTGACCAAAAAAATTATATCAAATAATAAAAAAATATAAAATTTTAAAAGATATGAAGATATAAAAAAACTTATTTACGTCATAAAAATTTTGATAAAATTTAAAATTTCTACGAAATAATAGTATATTAACATTAAAAATAAAATAAAATAAGGTAAAAAAATTAGTTATTTAATAAATATTTAAAAAATAAAAAATATTAAAATATCTAAAATAAAACAATAAAATAAAATATTTACAATAATAAAACAAAAATAAATTTATACATACTAAAAATAATTATAATGGAAGATCTTCAGATATAAATTATTAAATATAACTAAATTCTTTAGTAGTTTAGTTTATGAACTATATAACTAAAGTCTTGATAAATGCTCTTTTAAATGCAAAAATATATAAATATGTGATGCTTCAAATTTATATATCTAACCACAATTCAGCGAGTGTAAGGGATATTTAAAACCTGAATTAGATCTTGTACCTAATGTTAGACAATAATAATTTAATTTAGAAAAATTACAACAATAAATAATAAACAGTAGTATTTAGTATTTTCTACTAGACTTAATAATGAGAAATATAATATAAAAAAAATTAATGCTTGGTTGAAGCATACAAATTACTGTTATTGAAGATAAAACATTTTCACTGTACTGATTGTTTATTCTCCCAAAAATACGTTAGACTCTGTTGAATTAATTTTATGTACAGAAAGATTCTGAAATCACGATGTTTTTAAAATTAATTTTCAGTAACAACAAATTCACTCTAAATATATGACGGTGTTACATATGTCTAATGTTCCATTTACATTACCTATGCCATTGGAGATTATATAATTATATACATATATTTATTATAATCAATAAGTTACAAAATATAAGAATATTTTAAAATATTGTATCTTAGATTTTTATATTGAACTTAAATAACACTAGTTTAACCTTGTGTTTTGTATGTTTCATGATTTTGATGATTGTGCTAACACCAAATATGGAAGACCAAAAAGTACCTTGTGAGTACTAATTATTCCCAATAAATAGTAAATAATATTTTCTTCAAATTACCACTTCAATACCAACAATCTTTTCATTCTCAAGTCTTAGTCTGTCTGTTCTACATTAGTAGATTAAAGAAAATAATTTATAGAAAGAGTATTCATTTTTAAATCGATCATAAAAACAGACTATTATTAACTCATAAAATAAAATAGTTTTTAGAAAACGTAATTGAAAAACAAAGTCAATAATATTACTATAATATTACATTCAATAAATAGGAATTGTATATTTTTAAGAATCTTATCATAAAAATTAAATTTTTGTATATAATAAAATAAAAAGTTAAAAAATGTTTATACTAATATACATATTTAAACTAATGGAAGAAAACTTTTTTTTTCGTGATATTACTTAGTAAAATAATAAATAAATAAATAAAAATTTTGTACTTTTTCTCAATTATTGAATGTTTCTTATGGAAATTTACTAAAATCTTATAGGAATCTCCAAATAGTTGAATGTTGTGGTGCATTGAGGTATCCAAATAGTTGAATGTTGTGGTGCATTGAGGTATCCATTTAAGTGGTGTAGGATGGATGAAGAAAATAAGGAGAAGATGTTGATTTAGGATGTGGAAAACGTGTGAAAAGAGGAATATGTTAAACTTTTTTCTTTTATAAATTTTTTTATATTAGGTATCGTTTTGTAATTTTACATGTTAGATAGACTGAAACTTCAAACAACATCAAAAATTATTATTAAAAAATAAAATATAAAAACATGAAAAAATTAGACTAAAACTTATATTAAAAAAAATAATATATAAGTAAACTATATGTAATTTTTTTATAACAAAACTCTAATAAAATAATGATACATGTTATACCAATAAAATAATTCTTTATTAATAAATCTTAAACTTCTTTCCTTTAACTGCTAACTTTCCTACTTTCTCATATTATATATTATCAATTTTAATATCATTTGATACTTTTCATATTTGTTTTTTTAATATCATGATGAAGAATTGAGAATTCTGATAATAACTATTTTTTTTTCATCATAATAAAAACTTCTGACTTTTCAATTCCAACACGTGTCAATGAAAGAGTCTAATAAGACAATGATGATTGGTTTAACCAAAAAAAATGTTGCAACGATGATTTATCTGTGGATTATAATTGGCCGCTAGTCACATTATGCTTCTCCTAGATTTCACTGTGTGATAAATATAATTAATTTTGAGACCAATATTTAAAGCAATATATATATATATATATATATATTTATTTATTTATACTTACGAACATTTCAACTAAAATATTTTTTTCTTTTAAATGCGAGTTGATACTGTTTTAGGTGACTGATAAGTTAAACAAGCTTAATATTTGATACCTAACAAAATCAATTGTTTTATACTTTTAAAATAATATTGATACCTGTAATGTTGATCAAAAGTAATGTTGATCCACGTCGATATACAATTGTTGTCATGCTTGTAGTTCTTCGAGTCCTTCTTCCTTTCTACGTGCGTTTCGTCCAGTCGGTGAGAGTATCTGCGATTGCACTCCGACACTCAAGTCAGTACTAGTGTTAAGTTGAGTCTCTCTGATATTATGAAAAACGTCCATTTCTCCCTTTCAGAAGTTCCTTTTGTAGGTTGACTTGGACCTTGACTCGTGTGAGCCAAGTAACCGATCGCTAAAGACATGCATAATGGTCTCTTGATCGTGTGTAGTGGTTCCTGACTTATTCAACGCTGGTTGTAACCGTTTGCATACCACGTATTTTAGTTATTTTAATATAAGGTCTCGGTCGTCCGGTGCCGGTACATATAGTATCATCATTTTTTAAAATAATAAAAATATAATATAACGAGCTAATTTTCGTAAATTATTAGGGTAATAAGAAATCACTTTTGTATGAGTATTTACTTAATGATAAAAAAAATAAAGATGAATGAATATAAATGGGGAAACAGTGTTGGTTGAGTCTTGTAAAAAAGGTTCTTAGAGAGATAAATGACGCTGCTGAAGACTCTGCTATTTGAGTCACCATTCTGATCCTTTAAAAGCTGTATTAAAAGTAGGTGTGCTGTCACTTCAGCAAGTAAAAAAAAAAGCTTAAACCATAGTAACATACAAAGGTGTTTGTTTCTGTGGAGTGGTCCATTACTTGATACTTTGTCTATCTGTGGTGCCCACATTATCTGCAGCAGATGTGGAAACTGATACAATTGGTGCTTCAGGATATGGTGAACTGGGAGGTTTAAGTCATGAATAATTGGCCTCAGGGAACACCCTTAACAAGAAATTAATTACTGCCAAAAGGTCATCAATCTACAATGAATCAGAGCAAGTTAATTTTGCACTTCCCTAGAACCTACCTACCCAGTTTGAAGAAACCAACAGCACATGTATTACCATTCATAAGAGCCTACAACCACTGACAACACATTTATATTACTTTCCAAACATGCAAGCAACATGGTAGGACACTCTCAAGCATCAGTGGAAAGATGCACACTTTGAGGTCCCTTTGGGTGAAATTGTATGGATATTCCTTTTCCAAAACAAGAGTTTCCCAAAACAAACCATAAGCAGAATTAGGCAATCAGTTTAACTGCTTTATGGTCTTAATGTGTGAATAATGACTAGTGCTTGATACAAACTTGTTGGGCACAGCTAGTTCATGAGAAAACTTTCATATTCACATGCCAATTTTGTTTGTTCCCAGTGAAGTGACACTTATAAAGTGATTTACTTTTGCAACAGTTGCTGCAAGGTAGAACAATTTCAACTTGACTGATTAGGCTGATTTCAGTGTGTTAGTGTTTGTTTTAGTGTTGCAAGATTAAGGCTTAACAAAATTTGAGGCATTCACTAATAGCAATTTCAAGCTTCTTTACAGCAGGGCTAAAACCCCAAAACAATCTGGTATTCAGTAAGACACATGGTGATTCCAAAACTTTCTCTTTACCTTGTCCCCTCCACTTGCACCATCAAACTTCAATTGTTCAACTCTGTGCTCAAGAGTATCTAATTACCACTGATTCCTTAAACAATAAAGCTCTGCACTCAAGACTAAAGGCCCTACCAACCCAAAAAAAAACTCAAAAGAATCCAAAGATCAAACAACACTCATTTGGACTCATCTAAGCCATTATCTAGTTCAAAATAAATATAAATTATCAAACACTAAAAAAACACCAAAATTCCAGATACTTATAACAATATAACCAAATAAAATCAAATTTTAGTCAACAATTATTTTTCTCAAATGACGAAACCAATAATAAGCTTAAAAACAAAACAGAAATTAAGAGATTTTTGAAGTGTTACTTTAAAATGATATATGTAGAGTTCTAAATACTCCAAAAATACTTCGATTACATATCTGATTTTAAAAAAAATTGAGGAATGAAGTAAGAAATTTAGATCAACAGGAGGGAGAGAAGGGGAGGAGAAATAAAGAAGGAAGAAACAAATTAAATTAAAAACGAAGTGGGCTTTGGCCCATGTGTTACAAGGATACCTCATGAAACGGAAAAGGCAAATTCTTTCTACACCCAATATTTTTTGAACCTACACCCAATACAATTTTAAAATTCCAAAAATATCTTTTATTCTGAAAATAAAATCCAGAATTGAAAATAATACATTCTGAAAAAGTAGATTCAGAAGAGATTATTGTGTTTCGAGAATAAAAATACAGAAAGAAAATCAAAATCTCATTCTAAATAAGAAAATCCAGAATTAAAAATTGTACATTAAAAAAATAGATTCAGAAAAGCTTTTTGTGTTTCGGAAATAAAAATCTGGAAAAAAAATAAAAAACTCATTCTAAAATAAAAAATTAGTTCCAAAAAATATAATCTGGAAACATATTGCAGGAAAGAGATCCGGAATATATTTTTATATGTATCCATTTTTTTTAGAACATTTTCGTCTTTTTGACTGGAATTGAGTGCAGTGATATCATACCAGAAGCAATTGCCAAAGAAAAATGTTGGCATGGAAAAGAGTCAACATTATTTTTAAACAATATCATTAGCTTATTTTAATTGAATTTTAAAGATAGCAATATATAAGATATAAAGAATATATATACTTGACTAAAATTGGATTTAACAACCAGATAAGAAGTCTTTTATGTCAAACAAGTATTATCAATAATCTATAAAGATTATGGAAAATTTTCTAGACTCACAAAATATATGGAAGGGTGTTGTAGAATTAGGAATTTCTTTCAAAGATAACTTCTCAACTTTATATTATAATAAAATAATAGTATCTGAGAAAAAAAAAATGTATGGTTCAACTTCCTAAAACTCACTAGGGTCCTAATTACTATTAAGCATTCTTGTTATTGGTAACAAGTGGTATTAGTTAAGTCATTGCTTATTGAGATTGCTGTCAGTGGTCCAGATTCCTCTGCTAATGTTGCATCTGAAAAACCTAGCATTGCCACTCAGATTGAAACTGCACCTAAACAAGTGGCAAACTAGCCACTTTCTCCCTACACTGTGTAAGCCAGAGTAGTAATGTTGCCTAGACAAGAGATATCAAAATATCATGCAGAAAAACTCTGTTACTCTTTCTGGATAAGGTATAAGGATCAGGACATAGCCAACTTTTTCATTGTGGACCGTGGAGGTATGCACTAATTGGATGTTCATTCTATCAATTACGAGACTGTTTCTTCTTACACCCACCTTCATATCTTCTTCTCTCACTTCCATAAATTTTTGGTATTCCAAAAATGTTTCTATGCAATATTCTGGATTACTTAATCTGAATTTTTTTTTTCAAATTCGTAATTAACTTCTGGATTACATAATCTGAAAGTCTTTTTTTAGATGCATAATTAGTTTTCGAATTACATAATATGAAAGTCTTTTCTACCTTCCGAATTATGTAATTCGAACTTTTTTTCCAAATGCGTTTCCGGATTATATAATCCGAAATACTGGATTAAGTAATCCAAAGTATGGAGGTGGCACAAAAAGGATAAAAAAATATTTTTATGTTTTATATGGAGTGCCAGAAGAACATATGGAGGTGCAGGAAAAAAGAGTCTTCTATCAGTTATGATGATTTGGTGCAAAGATCAGTGAGACAATACAAATACCAAGTGGTTCAAATTAGGGATCTTAGGTTTACTCTTTGAACCCGCCAAATTGTTAGGTTCACTGTTTGAGCCCGCCAAATGTGTATTGGTCTGGTTTCCTATCAGTCCCTTATTTTTTTTATACTTTTAAAGAAAGATTTCATATTTTTGGAATAAAAATTGATAATAATCAATGTTTTATATAAAATTTTATTTACATTAATTTCTTTAGACATCATTTGATTTATTAAAGTATTGTTGATATTTTCTTTATTTTGTTAGGTATTAAATTTTCTTCTATCATAATATTAAAATTTAATTTAAATTTATTGTTTTTTCTTGTATTAATATATTAATTATTATAAAAAAATAAATAGATCTAGTTTCTTTAAAAAAATAAATTTAAAAAAATTGAAAAGTGATGAGTTAACAAAATTAAACTGTTTTTTTAAGCCTCTTTCTCCTTGTTTAGCGTATGTGATCATCTAATTTTGTGCTCATATGTCAGTTAAATACACATTGCTGCCTTTTTTTTTACCTAAACGCCCTACCATGTGTAAATTTAATCCATTTTTGTTATCAGGGTTTTAGCAATACTTTGGCTTTGGGTCAAAATACTGAGTGAAGTTCACTTTCACTTGGGCTATATATGTCTCTTTTCATTATTTATTTCTTCCTTGCCTTATGTATAGGTCTATCTTACTTATTATCACTATGTTATGTGTTTGTTTGCCCTTGATGTTCAAAACATGCCTTATTTTTTCTAACTGGACCCGTAACTATAATACAACCGTTGAAGAGTTCAAGAGTCTATGCAGCAACTCATGAAGGAAGGTCACTCAAATATGAAGACAAATGTTTCTGCGAATTCAAATTTTCAACCGTTCATTTTTTTCAAAAGCACTCTTGTGTCTTTTTGTAATTTATTTTCCTGTGTTGCAATTTAAATAATATAAGGAAAAAGTATCACTTTTCTAGTTCATTTTTTATCATCATTATTCTTTCTGAATAAATTGGGCTAACTTTGTAACATTAGTTCTGAATATATGACAACTTTTTTGTAACATTATAGATATAATAACTTCAGGCATTAGATTTTTTTAAACCACATAAATTGCATGTTATGTGGAATCTATGTAATCAATACCTTAAGGAGTCACACATGTGGGGCAGGTGCATCATATCCACAGAGAGTAGAGGATGGCATTGGTGCCATTGAGAGAAGATAGCAATGGATAACATCATCAAAACTAAACTTAACAATTCTCCTTCTCATCATAATCCTCCACAACCTTCTACCTGTGCCTATGGAGGCTTTCTCCCTACAGTCGCTCACTCTAACCACCATCCCCTCCTCCTTGTCCCATAGAGGGGCCACTGAGAAACCTTGTGCCCATGTTAGCCTTTCCCATTTCACAAGGTACCCTTGTACCACAAGGTCAACAAAACACAGAATTCGTTGCACCAAAGCTCAAGCTTCAGGTGATAAATGTTACTCCTTCTCTCTCACAAAATATGTTAATTTGGAATATAAATTTTTTGATGTGCAAAAGTTACTTAAACTTGTTTCAATCCATTCAATTTTAGACTGAGAATCAATTCATCAACCTGAGATAACATATGTATACATTAATCTGAAGTAAAAAATAAAAAAAACTTGCTTTTTTTGTGAATCTAAACATGCACCTTGTATACAAGGTTCAACAAAATCTAGTGTGGGTACTGCTGAGGGGATATCTGAGAAAACAGATTCCAAGGATGACAACTTAGTATTTGTTGCGGGTGCTACTGGTAAAGTTGGTTCACGGACAGTGAGGTATGTTTATTAGTTGTTACTCTGCATTTTCCTTTCGAAATGCTAAGTAATGATAGTCTCTCTCATCCAGGGAGCTGATAAAGCTTGGATTTAGAGTCAGAGCTGGAGTGCGGAGTGCTCAGAGGGCGGGTGCATTAATTGAGGTGGTGTAAGAATTAGTTATTTGAAAAATGTTTTGTGACTAATATCTTGTGTAAAATAGATATGCATTAAAGATACAAATATGTGCAGAGTGTTCAACAATTGAAGCTTGATGGTACAAGTGCAACTGGAGAGGGACAAGGTAAGGCAAGAAAGTTTTGAAGTCAATATGTCTTGGTTCCAACAACAAAATGCTGGTGTATTGAATAACATTGTTTTTGGGTTTTAGCCCAGCTGTAGAGAAGCTTGAAATTGTGGAATGTGATTTGGAGAAACCAGATACGATTGGATTGGCATTAGGCAATGCGTCAACAGTGATATGTACCATTGGTGCCAGTGAGAAGGAAGTTTTTGACATCACTGGACCCTTTCGGATAGATTATCAGGCCACCAAAAATCTAATTGATGCTGGTAACAAAGAACTTTCACTGTCTTATGTTTAAGTGCCATGTGCATTCTGTATGTTTTGGTCTTTATTTGTCTTGACATTATTTGCTGCTACAATTTTTTTAAACCTCAATCTTAATCTTGATCGAAACACAAACAAACACAGATATTGAAATCAGCCTAGCCTGATCAGTCAATGATTATTATTTGTTATTTTTTATGTATTTTTGTCTTTAGCAGTAATTAATTCATATTGTACTGAAAGTTGAAAACACAAATGAAAAGTTTGTTCTATGTACCTTACAGCAACTGTTGCCAAAGTAAATCACTTCATACTGGTTACTTCACTGGGAACGAACAAAATTGGCTTCCCTGCAGCTATCCTCAAGTGAGTGTAAAAGCTTTCTCATGTACTTGCTGTGTTCAACAATTTCCATGTTTGTAGTTTGTAGTCAAGCAGTAGTTATTATTATTCACATATTGAGATCAGAACGCAGTTCAACTGATTGCCTAATTCTGCTTCTGAAGTTTGTTTTGGGGAGTACTTATTTGGAAAAGGAAGGCAGAAGAAGCACTGCTGGCCAGTGGACTTCCATACACAGTGAGTCATTATGAATCTCTTGTAGTAATTTCACCCAAGTGCAGGGTTCTATTTGACTAATTATTTTGTCAATCTTCAGATAGTGAGACCTGGAGGTATGGAGCGACCTACTGATGCTTTCAAGGAAACTCATAATATAACCCTGTCAACAGAAGACACTTTATTTGGCGGTCTGGTGTCAAACCTTCAGGTAGTTATCATGTGAAATGTTATGTTTTCTTGTGTGTAGCTATAAATTATGGTAGGCATATGGCACATGTTAACTCTGATTTTCTAACTTTACAGTACCCAAGTACTGATAAATAATAAATAAAAGTAAGTGAATTTCCTTTTTTTAAGCATTGCAATTTAAGAAAAATGCTTTTGTGTGTGATGGAATGTGACTACAAGCAGCTCCCAGTTTTTTGCCTGAAAATTGATACAAAAAATAGTACTAGTAAATGTTATTCTTATCCTACTTTCCTTTTGGCACTCTTCTAGTTCGTGATTATATATTTTCTTGGTAGGATCATTGCCAATATAATTTCATAAAAGCTTACAATGCATTGACTGGAAATTGAAGATCATGCTAATGAGTGTCCTGAATGAGAGTGCATTAGAATCCAACATTACAATTGCGCACAAAACCTTTGTACTTTTGATTCCTTAACCAATGGATCTGGATTATCATTCTCCTCCTTCCCATAATCCCCACCCTGAATCTAGTAGGTAATGTATATGTATAAGTTTAAATATGATTGCTAACTTTGCTATCTGCTGTCTTACCATAGAGTATATCTGATTATGAATATCTATCTACTGAGGCCAATACCACCACTTTTAATTAATCCATGCTTGTTTGTCTTGTCTGCACATACAGAACAATATATATAATATTTACTGCCCCATGTTCCTTGTATGTATGGAAAGTAATTAAATATGTTGGCAGTTGTTGTTGCCTCTTATGAATATTAGTATGTGCTGTTGATTAAATTGGTAAATAAGTTCTAGCAAGTACAAAATTAACTTGTTCTGATTCAATGCAGATTGCTGAACTCTTGGCAGTCACGGCCAAGAATCCTGATCTATCATATTGTAAAATAGTGGAGGCAATTGCAGAGACTACTGCACCGCTGACTCCCATGGAGGAACTTCTTGCAAAGATACCTTCTCAACGCCCTTACATTTCTTCACCCAAGGTACTTCCTTCCTTATATAGTCTTGTACATTCTAAACGGATGGTTGAATCTTGAAGCATAATAGTGGAATTCATCCTGCTTATCAGTTCAACTTCCCACTGAGGGTGCTATTCTTTATTAGCCATTCTACCTTGGTATTGCTAACCAGTGATGTTAGTTAATTGTTTATTGGGATGGTTCAGAAACCAGACATTCCAGCGGCCAGTATTCCAGATCCTCCTGCTAATGTTGTGACTGCGGAACCAAGTGTTACCACTGAGCAAGAAACTTCACAACCTAAACCAGTGGCAAAACAGCCACTTTCTCCCTATACCGCGTAAGCCAAGTTGCAAAGATTGCCTAAACAACATTAAAATAGTGAAATAATTTGCACTTTCTGATTAGGTAATAAGGATTAGGACACAACCAACTTTTCATTGTGGACTGTAGATGCATAAACTAATTCGATGTATGTTTTATCAGTTATGATGATTTGAAGCCACCATCATCTCCTTCTCCATCTAAGCCTGGTGGTGGGAAACAAGCAAAGATCAGTGAGACAGTGCCAAAACCAAGTGCTTCAGATACTCCAAGTAGTGTGCCAGGAGTAGATGGCATCACTCAAGCAACATCTTCATCCAAAGTGGAGAAGCCTCTTTCTCCTTATGTAGCGTAAGCTGTCTTCTAATTCTTCATTCTTGTTAATACACATTAGCACCTAACCTTATATATTTGGTTTTCAGCTTATGTCAATTCTGTCCATGCCCTCTGTGTGATTTTCTTGTTATGTTTGTTCCCTGAGGCCATGTTATGCCTGCAGATATCCTGACTTAAAGCCTCCCACTTCACCATCTCCTAATGCACCAGTTGTATCAGTTTCCACATCTGCTGCAGCTGGTGTGCCACAGATAGACACAATATCAAGTAATGGAACACCCCAACTTTCAACTGCAGATGAACCAAAGGAAGAACATCTCCCCGAACCCAAGTCAAGACCACTGTCACCTTATACGATGTGAGCTTCTTCCAACTTGCATTCAATTTTCTTGTTTCTTTTCCAATGATTCTTCATTCCTTAGAAAAATGATATATGGGGCGAGTGTTAACATTCATAGTGTTAACATTTTAGAATAATTATATTTTGTCTTATGTTTCTTGGAGGTAGTGTTAACATTCATAGAAATGAACATTCAGGTATGAGGACTTGAAGCCTCCTGCATCACCATCACCTTCCTTCAGAAATTCCTAGGAATTGTTTTCCTATTCAATCAGACAAGGTTAGAAATGCAAATTATTATATCATAGTAAGGTTTATGCTTTGTTTATGCTGTGGAAGTTAATGCACACGTAATTTTGATAGAACTGTTGAAAGAGTCTAATGCAGCAACAACTCATGGAGGATCAGGATCATTTCTGCGAATTGAAATTTTCAGCAGTGTCATTTTTTTCTGTATGACCTTTCTGCCAAAACTCAACAAACACTATTGCTCCTTTTTGTAATTTATTTTCTCTATGTTGCAATTTAAACAAGGAAAAGGTATCAATCACTTTTCATGTTCAATGTTTTAAAATTTAGTTTTATTATTTTCGTGTTCAATTTTATTCACGGGTAATTAATCGCTTTCTGTGGTGTTGTAATTTGGATTTGGAAAGGATTGTCTTATTTATCAAAGGGGAAAATAATATATGCTTTTAGTTATTTAGTACCTAGAGAAAAACCTAGAAAAAAAAAATCAATCTTAACAGTAAAAATGTCCCTTTTTTTTCACATGGCTTATATATAATTTTACATATTTCATATATTTTTAAAAAATAATTTAATTATTTTTAAAAATATTAATAAAATATTCTAATTTAATATTTATTTTATTTTAAATTTTGATCTTTACTTTTTTTTTCCTTCTTCTCTAAACTCAATTACTTACCCCATTTATTTATTTATTTTTAAAATGTACCACCTTTCTCGTAAATCTAAACCATATTCACTTTTAATTTAAATTAATTATACACGTTTTATTACTATTTTTATATTTTTAAAATTGTGTGAAATTCATGAGATACAGGTTAATTATCAATAATAATTCCTAAACTATTTAGTTTTAATTTTAATTCCACTGAAAATAATTTTTTGATATATTTTTTGTCCAATTGTGAACTAACATGTATACTAATTACTTTCAAAATCATAAAATAAATTTTAATTACACTAATAATTCGTGGAAAATTAACTCCTTATATTATATTTTGATTAAATTTATTCAAAAAGTTTATGAGAAAATATGCTATATTGAGGTTTAAAATATTATATTTAATTTTATTTTAAATGTGAGTATAGAATAATTGATTTTCTTTGAGAGTCAAATAATAATAAATTTGTTTACATTATTTGTCACTTCAACAAAATCAATGTCAAATTCGGATCTTCATTAAACAGAAGATGAAAGGAAAATTTTATTTTAGCTGGCAACATGTTGGTGGCAAATAAATTCGAAGTAGAAGTCTTTTTGAAATATAAAATATAAATATATTTTATAAGCTTTACATTTGTAATAATTTCGTTTTAATAAAAAAAATTGCCCTAAAAATTTATTATATTTACCACATAATGAATTTAAAAAACAAAATAAACTTATCTCTCACAATCAATCTTTTATTCTAATATTTTTCAGTTCACTAAAATGTATTTATTTAGTAACAAATTTTAGGGTTTAGAGTTTATAAAAACAACAATTTGAACTCTTAATATTTTTATCAAATGCCTCTTAGATAAAATTATTCTTAATAAATTTTAATTATGCTATTGTAATTATTGTAAATAAAATTACTATATTTTGAAACACCAGATTATTTGGTTCTCAGTTACAATTCTTTATTATGTATCCACATCCTCATAAACAATACATAGATTTTAGATTTTTAAAATATTTGTATTAGATTTTTAGTTCTGTATTTATATGACTTATTGAATTTAATCTCTTTATTATTAAAAATTATAATTACATCTCTTAAATTTTAATTCAATATCAGCTTATCTCTTGACACAAATAATGTTAGCACTGTGCATAGGTAACGTAAAAAAACTACACACAGTGACATTAAATTATTTTCTATTCCACATTTATATAATTTATTCAATTTAGTTATTATATCATAGAAAAAATTCAAATCCTTAATTTTTTTTATAAAATAGTGGCAATGTAGTTTTATTGGATCAATTAAGTCGATAAACTTCTTTTTCTTACACATTTTATATCTTTTGCTAATGATGGTTTTCTAAGTTTGAAATTACGAAATTTAAAATTATTTATTTATTTATTTGATAGCAAGTTGGATAAATATCAAATGAAAGTATTAAATAATTATAAAAAATAAAATATTTAATTATATATAAATTATGAAACAAAATAAATTCATATTAATTTTTAAATATGAATTTTTGTATTGGTTTAGAATTTTTTTAATCAAACATATTTTGTTTTTTTATTTATTTCAAATATGTGGTTGCTTATTTCTTCACTATTTTTCTGTTAAATATTTTTCTTTTTATTAAGACTCAAATATTTTTTTTTTCTTATAAAGAGCACTAAAATAATGGTTTTATAAACACTAACCATTCACCACTTTTTTTCTACCTTCAAAGATAATTTTTTTAAACTTTTAAAACTAAAAAAATAAAATGCTTTATTAAGTTTATTTACATGTTTTTGTTTTGTTCCTATACTTCATAGATACGAATATGTGTAAGTAATTAATTCAGAGGGGTAAAAAAGATCCAGAGGAGGAAACATAAATAAGGATACGGAAACAAAAATGATTATTTATTCATATTGACTCTTTTATGCAAAGAAAAAATATAGTTATTAGAAAACGATACAATTATATATTTGTATTTGTTTGAATGTAACATTAATTATGACACTAACATTATTAAAATATTATTTCACATTTATAAATATAATTGATGAATTTAGCTTAATAAATTTTATTAAATGTATAAAAAATACATATAATTTTTTTATTTAATTTTTAATATTAAATATAACTATATATAAATAATAAAATAAAAAATTACGTATACATATACTTAGTGGTAAAGATAAAGTGAATACATGACCCTCATCCTAAAAGGTTAGCTCCTATACACACAACGAATAATAATTATCTTTATACAAATTCATTGACATCCTTAGTTATAAATGTTCATATTCACTTAAAATAATGATGTGTTTCATCCTACAATATGAAAATAATATTTTAATTTTAAAAAAATATTGGTAACATAAAACTACTTGAAATATATTTTTATTATAAATACATGTATAATACTTTTCTAAATTAATTTTAATATATGCTAAAATAAAATGATTAATTTAAAAATAATTTTACATTTGCTTTTTCTTATTGTATTAAGTGATTATAAAAATAGTCACCTGATTTATATGACAACTCACATAATTACTAATATTTTATTGTTAATGTTATCCATGAATACTAAATAGAAAACTTATAAACTAAATCTTGTTATATACATGTATTTAACATATAGATTTTTTTTTTTATCTATTTGAATAATTTTTTTTCAAGTTTTAGAAAATATAAAGCTTAAAAATATTATGAGTTTTCTTATTAATTGTTATTTTTTTAAATTTTTTTTATTATGTACAAGAAAAAAAAAACAGCTTAAAAAGAAGGAAAAAAATTCAGAAGGAAGCTACTCTTTATCAGAGCCAGGTTTCGATCCTGGGACCTGTGGGTTATGGGCCCACCACGCTTCCGCTGCGCCACTCTGATTTGTTGAAAAGTTATATCGTTTTTAATTATATCTTCTTTTGCATAAAAAAAAACTGTTTAGTGAAAAAGCTCCTTCTGTTATTCATGTCAATGGGAAGAAAATTTAATGTGAAATTGTATATCTAACAAATTAAAAATAAAAATCAAGAAAAAAATGCACACTCAGTTATGTTGGTCAAATTGTTCAAATTATCCAATTAAGCTGATTGGAGGAACTGTAATATTATAAATTCTTAGAATATAATTTTTTTTTTCAAAGGAACCTTATATATTTATCAGATTTTAAACAAGTGAGTTGAAACTAACTGATTTGGTGACAGAATCAATGCAAAAAGATTTCAGTAACTAAACTTTTGATTAATGTAAAAATAGTTCATGACAAAGGTGTTTTCTTTTACGTAAGGGTCAAATAATAAATCACCGATTCATAAATAAATGTATATATTTCAAACTTGAATGCACACCACTGAACTAAATATTTAATAAATTTAAAATATTTTAATAATTTAAAATTGAAAAAAGTATAAAGAGTATTTAGACAGAGAATTGAACATAGCCGTTAAAATCATAACGGATTCCGACAAAAAGATGTATTTTTAACCGTAAATCAATTATATTATATCCGTTGCAACCATCATGTGTTTTTTGATTTAATCTTAACTGTTTTTTTTTCACCGTTAAGTGTCAACGGTTACTCATAAAATTCAATTTACTGTGACCTTTTTCTTAATCTGTTCCCAAGGAATAAAGGGGTTTGGTGTTAGGGTTTTGGATTGAAGTTTGAAGAGGAACAATGGAAGATACGCCAACACCTTCAACTGCGTTGGCCTACCTTAATCCCTCCTACTGGTAAACCCTATTCATTTATCAAAGCTTCTCAACAATTTTGGTGAATTTCTCAAAAAGTTATTTTAATGTTCGTTTTGTTGGTTCAGGGATGAGAGGTTTACGAAGGAGGAACAGTATGAGTGGTTCAAGGATTATTCCCATTTTCGCCACTTGATTCAACCCCATCTCACGCCCCATTCCGCTGTATGCTTCGTTCACACATTAGGTTACGATTTGTGATGGAATGTGGCTGACGCGAATGTATTTGCAGGTCCTGGAGCTTGGATGTGGAAACTCACAAATGTGTGAACAATTGCATAAGGATGGCACAAATAACATAACTTGTATTGATCTTTCACATGTTGCGGTTGAAAACATGCAAAAGAGATTACTCTCCCGGGGATTCAAAGGTCAGCTTCTGCATTCGAACTAAGGTCCTGTTAGGATAAACTTCGTTGGAGAAAAAAATAAAATAAGTTGTTTCTTAAAATAAAACTGATTTTAACTTGTGCATTCATAAGGCAATTTGAAGTTATACATGAAACTAATTTTACTTTTTCACTAGAAAAGCTTGTCTAAGGAGCTTGGTTAATTGCTAGACATGAAACATATGAATATGGGTGTGCGTTTGACTATCAACATTAGCTTTTTCACGTGATTCTGTGTTTCTGCTTGTTATGTGGTTTACATGTTTTTGTTGTCATTATTTTACGTGTTTTTATTTCTGTGATTAGACATAAAAGTGCTGCAAGCTGATATGCTAGAGCTACCTTTTGGGGATGAGTGTTTTGATTTGGTTATTGAGAAAGGAACTATGGTAAATTGAATGATTTTTCTTTCGTTTATGATGGGATTTTGGCTTGATGTCTTCAACTAATGATTGTGGTTTCCGAATGATGATTGTTTGAATTGAAGTTTATGGGATACATGTGATTTTGGTTTTGAAGGATGTATTGTTCGTGGACAGTGGTGACCCATGGAATCCAAAGCCTGAAACTATATCCAAGGTCATGGCCACTTTGAAAGGAGTTCACAGGGTTTTGAAAGCTGGTGGCACTTTTATTTCAGTAACTTTTGGCCAGGTTTAAAAAAAGAACTGTTTGGTGTGGCTCTTTTCATTTGTTGCTGTGATTGATTCTCTAATATATTTAAAATTTCTTGGCAGCCACATTTCAGGCGCCCTATATTTAACGCTCCAGATTTCACCTGGTCTGTTGAGTGGACTACTTTTGGTGAAACGTTCCACTATTTTGTCTACATTCTTAAGAAGGTTGGTCCGTGTAATCTTACTTGTTTTTCTTATTCTGATAAAAACAAATGTTTGTTCCTTATTATTTTAAGGTATTGCTACCAAGACTTGAACATCTGAGTTTTCTACCAAAATCCCCAATTCCATTTACTACCTTTTATAGTGAATACTCATTCTGGTCCTTTAAATTTAAACTTGACTTCACGTTGTCAATTTGGCTCTTCTCATCTGTATTTTGTACTCCAATAACCAATTTGATGGCTAAAATGACACATCAAAGAACCAATTTAATGTCATGCATATCTTTCAAGGACAAGGTTGTTGAATTTTTAAATACTGGACCATGTGATGTTGCATATTCCTTTGAAAAATCTAACATACTCCTACTTTTTTTACAATTAAAAACTGCTACCTTTTGCAATGATATAGATAATTATTCTATTCTCATGAGAAAGTATAGATTTCATCAGGAGTACTGAGTGTATCTTTTCTCGGGTGAGGGAGGGTTTTTAAATAGTGTGCTATACATGGATGGGGAATTCAAGGTTGGATCTCCTCCTTTGATGGAGCTCTAGGTGAAATCTGATAGTGTGTTCAGATAACAAGAATAAATTCCACCTCACAAAATCATGGTGATACCTTGAAAACCCAGAAGTGACTATTTGTTGTTTTGTCCTCTCCGTGAAGAAATAATCATTTCTCACCATGAGGCTAATTCAAACGAACAATGAGTTGTTTCTTGAATGTAGTTCTGGTTTGTTATATATGATTTAGTGTAGAATTGTTCATAAGAGACCTTAATAAATGATGATTATGACTGCGTTTTTATTTTAAATGTTTTGATGAAACATTTTTCAGGGACAGAGATCATCATATGATGATATGCCACCTACAAAGGGGTTTGAAGCACCATCTATTAATCTACTTCATGAAGAATTAGAAAATGAAGATTTTGCTTTCCGAATCAATGTTGACGAGTTGAACTATTAGCTTGTATCGCACGAAGCTTTGTCATCAATTTCAATGTATTTTTCTTACTGCAATTTTAGTTTCCTTGCTTCAAAGGAGGAGTGCAATTATCATAACAGTGAATTCAAACAAACTAATGTGGCTCCAAACTTGTAATTCTACTTTGTTGAAAAGTTAATGAAAGTAACTTAAGTTGCTAAGGTTGACATGTTTTAGGATATCTACCTTAAATTGTGTTTGGATGAGAAATTGTAAAATTTTAAGGAATTTGAAAATGTTGCAAGTTTAAATTGCTTTGATTTAAGCTTTCTATATTTTTTAAATATTTGTTTTGGATAAATTAATTCAATCTTCCTACATTTCTACTTTTTAATTTGGATATGTAATTTAATTTCTATAGTAGTATTAGATATTAAATACGTATTTAGAAAAATAACATTTTAATATCAAACTTTAGTTAAATTAAAATATTTAATATGAGAGAAGATACCTAAATATGAGAAAGGAAAGAGGAATAAGAATCTTAAATATGCCTGCTTATTTGATTTTGTTTAATGACTATTTTTAAAAGAGTGCTTTTCAATTATCCCAAATTACTTTCTTTAAAAATTATTTATTAAGGTAACTGATAAATATAAAATACTAAAAATAAAGACTTGGATTATTTTTATTTTAGAGTATTTACATTTGTATTTTTAACTTTTAATTGATTAAAACTTTTTGACTCTTTATTTACAAATTATTTATTTAATTTAATTTAATTTTATTTACTTTCAAGTATATTATATATTTTTTCACATTTTACATCCTATTATTCATGGGACTATCTCCTAAAATGTTCCAATCAAATTTAAAACAAACTCAAGATATTCTAATTTCAAATAAACATAATACATGTTAATTAATATAATTATTGAAAATAAATAATATATATATATATATATATATATATATATATATATATATATATATATATATATATATATATATAT
>Ga0123342_1004134_pt1 | contig 22502 bp, 19 predicted proteins | sample Turbeawhitnodule_FD_89960 | JGI IMG/M metagenome (GOLD analysis project Ga0123342, IMG submission 89960) | Root nodule microbial communities of legume samples collected from Mexico - Turtle bean Mexico white nodule | ecosystem: Host-associated > Plants > Roots > Nodule | place: Mexico: Nepantla... | reverse complement strand
TTGGATCATCACCTCCAAGTGGCGTGTCCGTTCCCAAGCCATGCTACAACCACATAAGTTTCATCTTCTTTCATCTTCCATAGTCATTTCAATCGGTAGTTTTGATTCTATGCCTTGTTCTTCAATTTCAATTGATTCTTTTATTTCAATTTATGTTTCATTCGGTAGCTTTTGTTCTTCATCAATTTTGTTCGGTTAAATGTGTGTTTCTTTGAATTCTGTTTGATAATCTTGTTCCAATTGTTGTTCACAAGGAAATAACACTCTTATTTGAGTTTGGTTCATCATTTTGAAAGGCTTTGTGTCCATTGATAATTCCTTAAGCTTTCTTGAGTTCAATTCTGTTTTAGCATTTTGTTTTGATGATGTTAATTTCGTTTTTAGTGTTTTAGCATTCATTTGTTCCTTGCATTGTTGTCTTCCTTCAAATATATTGTTGTGTTCAAGTGTTGAAAGTGTCTATGCTTGTATCAACTCACATCACACTCTCTCTCCCCTCCCCCACCATAATCCAAAGAGAGCATAAAAGTTATTGCTACCACGTTAGCTGATACAACTATAAAGTATGTATTGGATAATAGTATGTATACATCACCTGGACACAAACGTCCTGAAAATAAATATATCAAAATACAACACAAAATAAAAACTCATTTACTATCATATTTGTAACTATGCTCATTTTCAACGCTACCTGTAGAAGAATTTATTCTCGCACCAAGCAAATCATAATAAAAGTATAAACCAAGCAAATCATCATAAAAGTATACAACAAACATTAGAATGAGTTAATTAAACTAAATATAAAATAATACATATTATCATCCTTATTAATCACTATACTTACATCATCATTATCTACATGAGTAAAATTGAATTCACATTTAGTTACACATTTATTTAATGACTAGATATAACACATTTTTAAAAAAATTTAAAATCATGATAAAAATGTTTCAGTATAAACTAATACTACGCATATCCTTGACCAATAATATATTAAGTGGTTTATGTACCCAATATTAGGATGACACAAAACATATGTTATCAAGTCAAATGTATACTTCTTACCAAGTTGAATATACATCTAATACAAAACTAGATATGTAAATCTCATTTATTTTTTTACCACTCAAAGTCTTGTTTATATGACCAAACAATAGTGATATTGGGATATCTCTATTAACGAGAAATTTGTGTTTACCATTGTTACCCAAAAGCACAACATCACCCAAAGTATACTTACATAATCCATCAAGGCTATGCAACCCACCCAATCATGATCCATCAAAAGTAAAATCTTATATACATATATATCACTCCATATGCAGGTATATAAGTGATTCAACATAATCTATCATGCACGAAGGACCACCAAAAATGACATATATCATACACACAACATGTAATGCATCTCAATATTAGTTATATATCAATCCAAAACAATTATAATTGAATCTCACCTTTTATTCATAAAGCACATCCATAAACATGTATTAAAACATTGAAAAAACATCACATCATCACCATATAAAAATATTAGTGTTTGAGCACTCATAATCATAAACTAGATGGCAACCATTTCGCTTAAGCCACATATCTATCACTTGAGCCAAAATATAACTCAAGAGCAACACCCTCCAAGATCCCTTCTCACTCCAAGTTGTAGTCACTTGAGCAACCACCACGTTTTTTAAAGAAATCTAACAAGTTCCACAAGAAGTCTTCACTATAAGATGTTTGAACACCCAACCAACACTTAGTGTTCAACCGACACTCGAGAGCCCAAGACACATCATGCATTGACACTTGTTGAAAACATGTGTACACCACCATTGTCATGCTTTGTTGGAAATTAATTTGATAATTGGAAATGAAACTGAAAATCTCTTATTAGAAAAATTGTATCGATACAATACAAGCAATGCTATTTATAACTATAAAAAACAGAATGAATTAAAACATTCTGATAACAGAAATATCTAGCTTTAAGTTTTGGATAGTTAGAGTTAACAACCTAACTCTTTTATTTAGCTTATTCCAACACTCTTCCTTAAGCTAAATTTTGCAACACTTCTAACTCCTAACCACTCTCTTAGTTCTTCAAATCTGTCTAGTCTAAGTGGTTTGGTGAAAATATTAGCCACTTTCTCCTTGGTGTTGCAATGTTTCACTTCTAACTTTCCTTTTCCAACTTGTTCCTTTAAGAAATGGAACTTGGTCTCTATGTGTTTACTCCTCTCATGTGAGATTGGATTCTTTGCAAGGTTGATGGCTGATTGGTGTCCACACAAAGTTTCACAGGCTTCACATGATCCAGCTTCAAATCATCAAGCACAAACTCAAGCCAAACACATTGACAAACTGCCTCTGCTGCAGTTATATACTCTGCCTCACAAGATGAGAGAGCAACTACAATTTGCTTCTTAGAACACCAAGAAATTGATGCTTTCAGATATTTGAAAAAAATATCCATAGGTGCTCTTCCTTCCCACTTTACCACCACACCAATCAGAATCACTCCAAGCCTCCAAACAGTCTTCAAATTCATTCAAGCTTACTGGAAACAATAGGTCATACCCTGTTGTTTCCTTAATATACCTCAATATGTGCTTTGTTGTTGCCATATGAGAGACTCTTGGATTACACGTGAATCTTCTTATTAGTCCAAACGCATAACTTATGCCAGGCCTGCTGTAGCAAATGAACTTCAAACTTCCAACAATCTGTTTAAACAAAGTACTATCTACTGCATTCTCCTCCAAGGTTTCTATCAGTTTCAAATTTCTAGCAGCAGGCACCCTAGTTCAATTGCATTGATCCATACTGAATCTATTAAGAACTTCATTAATGTCTTTCCTTTTATATAGGATAATACCTTGACATGTGTATACAAATTCCATTCCCAGAAAATAGTTAAGCATTCCAAAATTTGTCATTTCAAAAGTAGCCTTCAATCTATTTTTGAACTGCTCAATCTCTACCATTGAGCTCCTTGTGATTAACAGATCATCCACATATAGACATACATAGATCAGGCTTAGACTTTCTAACTCTTTTACATACACTCAATATTCTACTGAACACTTTGTGAAGCCTAGCTTGAGCATAAATGAATCTATCAGTTTATTCCACCCTCTAGGAGCTTGTTTGAGTCCATAAAGTGCCTTTTTTGAGTTTGAACACTTTGTGTCTAGCATTCTTTACTTCAAAACCTAGTGGCTGAGTCACATAGACCTCCTCTTCTAGAATACCATTAAAGAATGCATATTTACCATCCATTTGACAAATTTTCCAGTTTTTAGAACTGGCCACAACAATCACCAATCTAATGGTTTTCAATCTGGCCATTGGTGCATAGACTTAAGTGTAGTCTATTCCATGTTTCTGCAGAAAACCCTTAGCTACTAATCTGGCTTTATGCTTCGTTATGCTACCATCAGACTTGAGTTTTATCTTGAAAACTCATTTAACATAAATTGGTCTTTTTGGAAAAGCCACTAATTCCCAGGTTTCATTTATCTCAAGTGATTCCAGCTCTTCAATCATGGCACTCTTCTTCTCCTTGATCAGTGATCAAATTATCACTGTAAATTTCATGACTTGTTAATCTAGAATAGGGAAATCTTTGCCTTTGTGATCTTCTAGATTTTGGCTCAATTGTATTTTCATGTTCTTCATCTTGTTGTTGCCCACTGTCTTCTAAAACACAATGAATTTGTTTTACATATTTGCTCCAATTCCAAGATGCATTCTCATCTACAACAACATCTCCGCTGGTGAGAATTTGCTGGTTTACTGGGTTGAACAACTTGTATGCACCTATTGGATGATATCCAAATAGGATAAGAGCTTCACTCTTATCTTCCAACTTCTTCCTCTTCTCATCTGGAATGTGCCTAACACAAAGAACCAAATATTTTCAAGTGACTAATAGTTGGTTTAAGTCCAGACCAAATTGTTTCTAGTACAGCTGCCTCCAATTTTTTTGTAGGACACCTATTGAATATATAGGCAGCAATAGTGACAGCCTCTCCCCAAAAGCTATGAGGCAGACCCTTTCCTTTGAGTATGCACCTTGCCATATCAAGCAAAGTTCTATTTCTTCTCTCTGCAATTCCATTATGATGTGGAGTGTAAGGAGCTGTAACTGCATGTTCAATTCCTTTTGCAACACAAAATTCATCCAGCTCTTTGGAATTGAATTCTACACCTCCATCATTTATGAAAATTGTTAAGGCATAGCCTGATTGCCTTTCAACCTTAGCACAAAATTTTACAAATCTTTCAAACACCTCACATTTCTCCTTTAATAGGTAAATCCAGATTTTTCTGGTGAATTCATCCACAAAAGTAAGAAAATACCTATTACCTCCAAGTGAGTTGCTATTTAAAGGGCCACATACATCTGAATATACAACCTCCAAAGGCTTCTTTGCTCTTTGCAGTCCAGAGTTCTTGAAATTATTTCTTGATTGCTTTCCAAATAGGCAACCTTCACATGTCTTATGAGATAGGTTGATTAGTGGCAGCCCTATGACCATTTGTTTACTGCTTAGCTGGTTCAAACTCTTGAAATTCAAATGGCCGAATCTATAGTGTCACAAAAGATTTGTTTCCTCCTTATCCCCAATTGAAGACAAACATTGTGCAGTTGATGTATTAAGGTTAGTCTTAAAAGGTCTATTTTTAGACAAAGGTGCCTTAAGAACTAATCTTGATTTTTGATCATAGATCTTGATGGAATTCTGCTCCATTGACATTTTGAATCCCTTTTCCAGTAGTTGGCCTAAGCTAAGAATATTATTCTTCATTGATGGCACGTATAGGACATCATTGATGCAGCCAGCTCTTCCATCTTTACAAGTGAATCTAACCTTGCCAATTCCTTAGGCGGAAATTATACTATTATTTGCAAATCTCATACTATTTTTTACATTAGAATCAAAATCAATAATCAACTCCCTATTGCCAGTCATATGATTGGAACGGTCTGTGTCTAAGTACCAACTTGAAGCATCTTCATCCCGATTTGTAGTGGCCATCAATAACTCTTGATTTAAATTAGAATCTTCATCTTCTTGAGCTATATGTGCTTCATCTTTCTTGGATAATTTTCCAATGTTGTTACTGTGATCAACTCCTCAACATTCAGCTGCAAAATGACCATACTTACCACAATTGTAACACTGCAGTTTTCTTTTATTGTGGAATTTCTTGGATCCATGATCTTGACTCCCTCTGCCAGCAACCAACTTCCACCTTTGCACACTGTTTTGACTCTGGGTCTGATTGCTTGAACCAGGCCAGTCACTTGATGTACCTCGTCTTGCTCTTGCTCTTCCTTTATTTTTCCATCCATTCCTTCCTCTGCCTCAGCGAGCAGTTTGTGCCTAGAAAACTTGCTCTACTACTTTTTCTTAAAAGTAACCACTACTTATGTGCTTCAAGGGAATTTTTGACTTCTTCTACTCTCATTGCATCTAGATCCTTGGATTCTTCAATTGCCATGACAATGTGATCAAAAGCAGGAGTCAAAGTTCTAAGAATCTTCTCAACCACCTTTGAATCAGGCAACTGTTCATCACAACCTCGCATGGAATTTTCAATTGCTTGTATTTTACCGAAATAATCACACAGTAATTCTTGATTAATCATGGACAACATTTCAAATTGTCTTTTGAGTGAATGTAGTCTCACCTTCTTAACCCTACCAACATTTTCATAGGTTTGTTCCAGTATGTCCCAAATATGCTTAGCAGATTCAACTTTTGAGATCTTCTGGAAAATGGCAGTTTATACACACTGATGCAGCAACATCCGTGCCTTGCAGTCAATCTTTTTATTTTCTTTTAACTGTTGCTCAGACTTTTTCTTCTGCTCCTCAGTTTCAAGTTTGGTTGAATCTTGAAACCCAATCTTGACAGCTTCTTCCAATTCTTGAAAACCAAGAATGACTTCCATCTTTACAATCCAATCATCATAATCTTTTCCATCAAACACCGGAAGACTCCCTAGAACCACACCGAATGCAGCCATGACAGTTATCACCTGCAGCAGTCAACCTCCAATTCTTGGCTTGCAAAACAACAAATCCTCCTCTACTCAATATTCCAGCAACAGTCTTACCCTCATTACCCTCATTTCCAGGAAACCACACAAGTCCCCTCCCTATGTTCTTGATACCACTCTGTTGGGAGTTAATTTAATAATTGGAAATGAAACTGTAAATCTTTTATTAGAAAAACTGTACTGATACAATACAAGCAATGCTATTTATAACTGTAAAAAACATAATGAATTAAAATATTTTGATAACATAAATATCTAGCTTTAAGTTTTGGATAGTTAGAGTTAACAACCTAACTCTTTTATTTAACTTATTTCAACGGTGTTTCTAGCTCTTTTATTTAACTTATTCCAACAGTGTTTAAAAATCATTTGAGGCATCAACTATATTGCTTGAGTGTCATTTGCGGGACTTAAATGACATGCTTCCAAATGAGCAAAAACCATCTTGACATTTTCTCACTTGAATTACAAATCTTCACTTAAATTATACATCACTTAAGTGACTAAAATGTGACCCGATTGACCTAAGACTATTAATACAATTAATGTACATCGTTTAAGTCTCACCTAAACAATTATATATCACTTTAATGGTATCCAACACAACAATATAGCCTTAAAAACAACCCCACCAACCCAAAACAAACATTTTCTCAATTTTTTCTATATTCATATATTCAATTTTATTACTCTTCTGGTTTAATTTAGTACACATCCATTAAAGAAATTTATCATTACATTTACTCTAAAATACGAATAATCAATGTAACAATTATAATGTAGTGCTTTAGTTACAGAAATAAAAGTATAATTGAAAAACATTACAGATAGTATTTTAAATCAGTACAATAACTATAAACTAAATTGCTAAAAGAACTATAATTTTAGATTAGGAGTCTTGGACTTATTCCTTTAAGTCTGAGACATCACTATTAATGTTTTCAATGCTTTGCCTAATGAAAAACTGTCATGCTTTTTTGTGTTTTGCAACAAAAGTAAGGCAAATCCATATAAAAAATAATATTTACAAAATAAAAGGTATAAAATAAAATTTATACTAACTCTCATCCAAAATTCTAAGTTTTTCATTTTCTCTGACTTTTCTTAGTAACCCTCTTTTCTTACTAATAAACATGTACGTAAATTCATTAAATATGAAATTAAATACCAATGTTGTAATCGTTGTTTACAACATCATAAAAGAAAAAGACAACACTTATAATTTTCAAAAAGGTATGTTTTTGATAAAATTCTCTGTAATAAAAAAAAGAAAAATATATTTTATTCAAAATTAAAATTAGTTTATACATAAATTAATTTATAAAACAAACTCTGTTGTGATTTTATTATTTTTTTAATTTATACAAAAGAGATTTATTGAAGGAAAGAATAGAAAGCACTATACTTTAATATGAGTATTGAGGATGTTACTGTTTGATATGGGCCACACTCATAGGTAATCTTGGGCTATTTGGATAGTGCAGAGGTAACAAATCCTACACATAGGAATGGACATAAACATGGTGTCAACGCTTCTTTCGACAAAGCCTCTCTTCCAATTTCATTGTTCTGTTCCATTACCATTTTGGTTTTGGAACAAAACCCGCGTCCTACTCGCACGCCATTACGGTTACCTTCGTCGTCATTCATCACTCTCTAACACAAATATGGCCCAGGAAGAAGGGGTGGTCTCTTTGCAGGAATGGCAGGGTTGGGGCACCACCTCCCCACTCCCCACCATGGTGGCCCAAATCGTCCACGATTTGAAGGGGCTTGAACAAGACTTGGATGCCCACATGAGTTTTGGCGGCAATGGTGGAAAGTTACAGGTACGGGGACCCATCATCGTGTTTATGTGCTCTCAAGTTTCGGTTTTTATTAATTGGGTTTTCGGATGCTCAGGGGAGTTTTAGAATACAAGAAGATAAGAAACACCGTGCCACGTATCAGGCTTTGGCTGATTCGGAGAAGAAGCTTCAATTTTATTCGGCCAGACAGATAGCTTGTCGCATTCTAGGTAGCAGGGGTTACCTTTGTCAGAAGGTTTGTTCATTCTTAAATGGAATGTAGAAAAATATCAAGCAAATTTCTGACATTGAAATCTGTTTTTCACATTAGTCCCTGTCATTAGCTCGATATGGATGAACTATAATGATAGTAAGTCATAATACAATTGAAGGAGTAAAAATGATACTAAGCTGTTCATATCAGAGGTGAGAATGACAATGATCTTAAATTCAGGAATTTATTTGTCATTTTTTCTAGTTTCAAGAACTACCATGGTAGTTCCCACTATTTATTGACTATAATGGAGATTTATTCTTCTTAAAATGACTTAAGTTTCAGGTAGATGTATTTGCTGGATGATGGTGAATATGTTTTGCTTTTTAATTTTTGGTTTTCAAATTTTGTAGTGCTGGCTTCCCATGGAGGATTGTATGTGTTCAGAAGTCACATCCTGCTCGCTCTTCCCGGGAATAAGATTTTGGCTGTATATGCATCCCAAGGTTTAGATGTTACTTGTATTACTTGAAAGTTGTTCATTTTGGGGTTTTATCTGTTTCTCATAATGCATATACATTTTGGCCGTCAAATGTAGGATTTCTTGAGACAAAACAACACTGGAAAGATTTTGTGGCAGGTGTTTGGGGTTGATGCAGCGTCTTTGTGCCTTTATGGCATTCCTGAACACGAGGAAATCATGTGGAATTCCTTTAAAGTGGCAGGTCTCTCAGTTTATGTAAATTGACAGTGAATGTAGTTGTTGTTAATTGGTATAGTCTGATTTTGCTTCATACTCTAGGATCTATGTTTCTACAATAATTTAGGAAATATAATACTCTATACCAGATTTCGTTAGGGACAAATGGTTGCATTTCTTCATTTCAAACAGCATCTTCTGATGGTAGTAATTTTTAACTGGTTGCCTGGTATCATTTTAAATACCGGTTCATGATTTAAGTTAATACTGTTGTTATGTTAATGTGTATGCTGTGTGTCTTTTAATATTTGAACCTGCTGCTCATTTTGTACTCAGTTGCTTTGGCTGTGGACTGTTCTTATTTCAGGAAAAAGTAAGGTGTGTTGCCTTTATCCCAACAAGAGTGCAGTTCTAAAGTCAGTTCAAAATGTGTTTGATCAGGAACCAGTTACAAGTGATGAAGTTGCACCGTCAGAGGTTTTCTTTAAGCATTATAATGATTGATATACCTTGTTGATTAACAATTAATGCTAATGACTTTGTCTATGCTGAAGATTAGGCATTCGAATATAAAGCGATATGCACTTTTTAATTCTGGTCCACTACTTTCCTTGTTTTGTTATTTAATCTTAATTTGTTTAATACTGGTTCAGTTCACCAATGTTATTGGAAACTAAAAGGTATTTTTATTGAATATTCTCCTACCTTGGATAAGTAGAGTCCAAAGTGTATTACTTAACAATTGAAGTTTTCTGGAATTTGAGAGCCTGACTAATTAATTATTTTGAGGTTTTAAGCTCTGAATTATATCTCTAGGTGTGGGTAAAATTACAAATTTTAAATGGATTATGACACTGAAGTGACAACTTATAAATTACAAGTGACCTTTAGCTCTAAAGAGAATGTCTTTTTTATTTTGTGCAAATCAATGCCACATGTAAAATAAATATCATAATGCTGCTTATAACATTTTAATATAGGTTTCCTGTTTTATATTTAGTGCAATTGGATAATCATTTTCTTTTGACTATGAAACAGTTGAAAGTAGAAACAACCCAGCATTTTATTTTGATTGATGGGACATGGAGCAATTCAGCAGCAATGTTTAGGCGCCTTCAGGTACTTCTGGATGGTTTTCTTCCTTTTCTTTATTTGTATCTTTTCATAGTTTGATTCTAGTAGAAATGTACAAATTAATCTGCTCGTAATTGTTGGGTGCTAAGACAGGATAAAATCTCATTATATGATGGAACGCTCAAATTTTCTTGACTTCTAGTCCTCTTCTTATACATAGTGCTTCTGGTATCCTCTCTGTCCTATTGGCGCTAGGCGCATGTGATGCTAAGAAAGTAAATATAGTAAACTATTTAAAATGTTCCTCTGTTACAAGTTCAAGTTGTTAAAGGTGGAAGAAAATGGAAAACTTCAACTTAATCAAACAGTGCTGACACAAGCTACCTGTTTCTGATCAGATACTTGTCCTTTTTGATGAGCAGAATACAGCAATTGTATCATTAGAATTTCTTATGCCAGGAAAAGATCACCTCTAGAGCTACAATATTATGATGCCCCCTTTCTTTTTGATATGTGATTAGGCCAGAGATGTACATAATATTATGTAATACTTTGTATTATTATGCCTTTTCACCTTAGGATGATAATGTCCATGTGGCAAACTATACTGCAATTAATCATAATATGGAATTTCACTGAAGGATGAGTTTCTCTTATAGATTCAATATACCGATGCTGTCTATTAAGAGATTTTTATCTGAGATGTAACCTTAAAGATAGAAACATGAATGAGGCGCCAATGCACCAGAGTTAATATATTTTTTCTTGGGTAGACAACGATGTGGAACAATCAAGAAGAATAGTCTGTCGTATTTTATGATGACTCAAATGGATCATCGAAAATAAGTTTTTAAATTTGTCTTAAAGCAACATCTATAATTTTTCTATTCTAGTTTGTAACTTTGCTTGAAATTTTGTTTCCAACAGGATAAAGCAAAGTTAGTTTGGGGGGATGAGGACCTTCCTTGTATATCCCTAAACCCTGGTGCTTCTGCTATGCATAAACTTAGGTGAGTAAGGAAATGAAATTAAGATTAGACAACTATGTTGCAAAATATGTTCTTGCTCTCTTTTTTATCGACCCTATGCTTTGTTTAATGTAACTTATGTTCATCTCTTGTGTTTCAAGGGCAGACCACAACCATCTTGGGATCGTACATGCACAGCAGCAGCTGCTGCTGGCCTGCTCTCAGAGCTTCAACTTCTTCCACAGTTTAGCTCCATTGAATTGGATAAACAGGAAGAAGCAGTAGAACATGCTTTAACAGTCCTATTAGATGCTCTCACAAAGAGACGGGTTCGCATGGGAAGGTCCATAACAAGAAAAGTGAGGCAAACCAACATCCGATAGAGACATCTAACCAATATTGTTCTGACAACGTATGCAGTAAGCATGTTGCCATTTTTGGAAATTAGAATATTCTCAACACTGTACATATAAGCTCAATGGGAAATTATGGCTTTTAGTTATGTAGTCAACAATTTCCAACTTCACTGAGAAAGGTTTCAAGTCTTAAATTTCAGTCATTCCATTTAAAAACATTTGGATGGAAATGTACCTTTTTTTGGTTGAAAAAATAGAAATGTAGTGTCCATGGTTTGAATCTATCATTGCCTTAAGACTATTGTTGGATCGGATGGAGGGTAATGGATCATAACGGTGTTATGTTCCACTGTTTGGTTTTGTGAAATGAGAATAAAGCATAATGTAAACTAATGGGGTTATTCCTTTCTACTTTTTTTATTTATTTCATTTCTCTTTCTTCCCAATGCCAAAGAAATTTGTTGGAATTGGAATTTTTGTTGGATTCAATCTTAACAATCAATGGAACAAATGTTTTTATTCTGTTTTGTTCCATTTTATTCCATCTTCCTATTCCATCAATCGTAAACATAGTCTAAGGTTGACTCTACGAGAGAGTTTATTGACTTTCTATACCAGTGATAAAAATAACAATATTGATTCTGGATTTTTTTTGGGAATGGTCAAATCTTAAGTGCATTAATCTATGATATGCTGTCTATAAAGAAAATAGAAATTTAATAAAATATTTATTTCGGGTTTCAAATAATATCTGGTGCAGTAATTGGCAGACCCAAAACTCGCAACTTTTTTTTAATTTTCACCACTAAATTGCATATTTTCAAGTATTAATTTTTTAAAATAGATTTCTCCGATGAACAAGAAATAAAGTAATTGAAGTGCCAACAAAGGCTGCATAGTTAGTAGATAGATAGATTCTTTGAACATATTGAGATTCAACTTTTAGCCCTATGCATAGAAAAGGATTTGTTGGAGAGATCAAAGGTAATCTCTGCACAGAAAGAAATGATTTATTTGATTTTGGTTATAGAGAAATTCTATTATTTTCTCTTTCCCCCAAGTATTATTTTTCTTTGTATTTTTAAAAAAAAAAGCTTAATCATTCATATGGTTTCCTCTGATTCGCTTGATAATAATGTAAAACATGCCTGGAATCTAATTGATTCTTAAGAACAGTCAACTATGGAAAACCAGTTCTGTTAAGAAAAAAAGAATGAGGTTCTTCTCAAATTGTGAGTAAAGAAAAGAGTCAAAGGTTTGAAACAAGAATGAGCATATACTTTGGTTTAAAGTTTGAACAGCTTAGGAGCAACGCATGCCTGTATTATTAAAGGGGAGTCCAAGAGAAGTGTCGAATGGCTGAATGAGAACAATAACATTTCTACTATAGCCCGGTCAAGGTTTGGTTTGATGTGAGCCTTCTAGACACACAATGAAACTTCTGTTTTTATTTTAAGTTTTAACACTAAAAGTTGACTTAAATATATTTTTGTTCTCAAATATGAGATTGATTTTTATCTTTAAAACTCTAATATAATTGTAAAACAGTATCAATAATACTTTTTTATATAATAAACGGATAATTGTATAAAGAAAATAATTATTGAAATAGATTATTGACACATACTAAAATAAATTGTAGTACCACGTTATAAACACTAATAATGCAGAAGGAACCTAGAGACAATTATTGAATTAACAAATACAATATAATACCAGATTAACAGCAACCTTTTTAAGGTTAATAATGATGATCCAAAAGCTGCTGATGCACATACAGCACTCCAAGTAAGCAAATTGAAAGAGTGGGGTTTGCACTAAGAACATTGGTGTGTAAAATATTCATCTCAGTTTGATGTTTATCATCTTTCCCTTAACTTGAGGACCAAAGCACAATTTTAAACTGTCTCCCATAGATAGGGATAAACAAAAAAAAGTGGCAGGTACAATTCATTCAATCATTGACTAAGCTCAAGAAATAAATAAATAAGCAAAGGATTGACCGAAGAACACGAAATAGTTGTAAAGAATAACAAGAAGAAGAAACGAATTATTGAGAGCTACTGATGGCTATTGCTTCGTGTTGATCCCCGTTCAATTGGGGTTGCCACGTTCAAACTTTTCGGTTCTGACGGTCAGAGATTGTATACCATAAATGAAATTTACTAATAAATTTAAAACTTTACTTGTACTTTTAAACCTAATTTAAGGCTGAGAGAGTTGTCTATGTGTTGAAGCATATATCATTAAAACATAAATATTCATAGTTGATTTCTGAATTTTCTAAACTAATCATTCGTTCCTTGAAGAGGCACTTATTGTTTCTAATATAGTTTTATAATTGAATATATTGTTTATGTCCTTTGGAAAAAATTTGCAATCTTTAACATTTACCTTTAAAGGAGCTACAATTAAGAAGTGGGACCATGATTTGCTTCCCTTCTATTATGGTTAATACAAAATAATAATGAACATAATTGTTCAATCAAAATCTAAGATATTATATGCATTTTGAAAATTATGGAATGAATAATGTGTTGCAGTGAATGATTATTAAAGGTGTAGATAGCAGAGGGTAAAGAGGAAAGTTGGAAACCGAAAGAAAATGAAAAGTTGAAAAGAATAATAGTGGGTGGCTTCGTGTACCTATGTTTGTGGAGATATGATCTGAATCCACACACAAAGACACAGACACTGCATTCGATAAGGTCAAGTTGTGCACTTGCTCTAAGGCCTAGCGTAGTGACAAATGCTGTATCCTCTTCCTTGGGTTGTTCAAGAATTCAAACCATGCTTTTTGGTAGTGGAGAGAGAATTCACATTTTGAAAGTTGCGTTGGAATTAATCAACAAAATGCTTGCTTTACCTCTAAAGGAATTATTTATATATTTTTACTCCCTCTGTTTTAGTTTTGTCATAATTTCTCATGACAACATGATACAAAAGATCAGAGATTCAGAAGAAACTGGGCATTGGTTTCATCATGACTGTGACATTCAGAAATTTTGACAGACACTATAGCTGCTTTGCCCTACACGAGCGGTGATGAAGTAGTAAAATACCATAAATTGTTGTATGTCTTTTACCCACAAATTGCAAGATATTATATATTCATTTCTGAAAGAATATTCCATACACCCCCACCAGGGATAACATCATTCACCCATCACATCAAAGAGAAGAGTACACTCCAGAAAATTTCCAAACAAATCTTACATTAACTAGGGGACAAATTTCCATATGTTGAACATGATAAAACGATAACTCGTAAAAATCCAATTAACCACACACCAATATCTCCGATTCGTTGCTTTGCAAATTAAAGCAACACGATTCCTCCTTCACCCATCTTCGATTGTTTATTTCCTTCATCAAAACGGAGCTAAACAAAAACGAAAGAAAAAATGCACACCCAATTGGATTTTTTCTTCTATAATGATAATAGATTAAACCAATAACACTGGTAAATACTTGGACAAATTTCTCTTGTGGCTTGCAAGAGGCCACCACATTATTTAAAAATTGGGAATAAAAAAAACCTAAAAGCTTTAACTTTTTTCATTTTCCAGAGAGGACAACGAGGTATAATAATAATTCCGTAACATTACAAAATTTTTCTCTCTAATGCTCCTAAAAGAGAAAAAGAAGAAAAAAGAAGTTAATTTTTTTTTCTCACAGATGAATTGTTCACTAAAGGGCATAGCTGACGAAGGAAAGGGACGAGGAAGAAGCAAAGAGGCCCAATTGAACGAGAAATTGAAAACCTATATCCTCATCTATGAGCAGTTACGAGGGTTTCAATGAAACGCAAGCCATCAAATCTGGGAGCAAATTTCTCCGTGGAAGAAGATGATGAACTCTGCGCGGAAGCGTTCTCGCGGGTTCTCCTATCATCCTGCAAAAAAAAAATCAGGTTCAGACACCAAACGCAGAAAAGTACTTTTATTCAGAAAATAATAATCTAATCTCATTTTGGGCTGCGGCGAAACGTTTTGGAAACCTGATGTGAGGAGGAGGACAGGGAGGCGGCGGTGGCGGAGGCGGCAGCGACGGAGGCGGCGAGGATGCCGGATTTCTTCATGGAGAGTGTGGGTGGTGGAAGGGGAAGAAGAATCTAGATGGGAATTTAGGGAAAATGGTGACTGCAGAAAGATAAAGAAAAAATGGATTTTTGGTATTTTTGAAGAGGATTTGACGGCATATATATAGGGAAAGTCTCCAAGATGCTTGTGGTGGTAATAATTAGAATTATTTTTATTATTATTTTTATTTCTATTTATAATTTCTAATAATAATATTGTTTATTGTTATTATGCGGCAAATATACCTTGTTCTCGTTTTTTGTTTTTCTTTCTCCGAAATTACGTATTTGCCCTTTCTTCTTCCTACATCTTCTGTTTTTCTTTACTTTTCGTTTAGTTCCTCCAAGTTTTCAACTTGGAAAACCGTGTTTCACATTTTTTTTTTGGAGAACTAGTCCACTTTTTTAGCTTTGTTTTTTTCCCTGGTTGTTTTCAAATAGCTTTTTAATAAAATAATTGAAGTTTTGTGCTCGTCAAAGAAGTGATTTTTTCAAATTAATTTTTATTTGTGTTGTTTTAAATATGTGTCTTGTGTTTATTTTGTACGTCACTTCTTTAAAAAGAGATGCATCACGTTAACCTCGTCTTTAATTGTAATTAATTTGAATGCATCAAGATTTTTACACAATTCACACAGCACAATTTTTGTATTTAAAATTAATCGTGTGACCTTTTAATTAAAAATAAATAAATGTATAACTTTTTTATTTTTTCTTTACAAAATCATTTATCTTTTTAATATGCATCATACTATATGTGTTTATGCTACTAATAATTAAAAAACTTCTCATTTAGTATATGAAAATTATTTTTTTATTTAACTCTTAATAATATTTTTAAATCACGGTAATAAAATTTACTATAATAGTTATAGATGGAAAAAATATATATTAAAAAAACTGAAAAGAAGCTATAAAACATAATGGAAAGAAACTCTAACTTAAATAGAATCAAATAGTAGTTGTCCACGTTCTACATAGTAGGAGTTGGAAGTGTTCAGGATTCTGTATGATGAAATATTTTTATTTTAACATAACTTTAATATTCGAACATCATAATTTTTACGATTCTACTATAGTATATGTGTGTTGTTTATCTATTCACATATCTGATTCTAGTATAAAATAAAACACTTTTGTCTAATCAAAACTTGTTTAAATAAGTTTTTCATTTTTTTTATCGAGTTTGTTTTATAAGAAGGATTGTAGGTTTAAGATAGCATCTTATAGATTTTTTAAGAAAGATAAATATTTATAGATTTTTTAAGAAAGATAAATATTTGTTAGTAAGAATATGATGGTATGATTAGATAGTTGATTGAAGAATTTTATATATAATTTAATTTTCATATAAGAGTATAAGAGTGGTGAAGTTGTGAGTTTAAGTTTGATTAAATAATATTTGAAAAGGGAAGAAAATCTAATTTTATTTGTGATAGTACCTTATGGTAGAAGATTCAAAGTTTTGGATGTAACTTTGTCACAATAATCTATTTTATGTAGAGATGTTATTTCTTTATGAGAATTGTTAAACTTATATATGAAAATGCAAAAATATGTATTTTTTATATTATTGTTATATTAGCTATGATTTTGATATTGTAAAGGTTATTGAAAAATATTGATTTATATTTTAAATTATTTGTAGCTGAAATAGTTGTGCAAGTAGTTGATACAATTGGTTGGTTTGAGTTTGAATTTTAGTTTAAAAAGTTTTGATATATGTTAGATGTAAATATATATTGAGTTTTAGTATAGATAAGTTTTGTTTGATCAAATTAAGTTGAAATGGTTAGATGGAAATATATTTTTTGAAACTTGTTTGGTATGTGAATAAGATTAAGTATTATAGTTGTTTTTTTTGAAAAAATTGAAATTCTTTTAGCTCATTTGAAAAAATTTGTGAAGTTTTTCTTAAAGGCAATTGTCCGCTCAAGAAAAAATTTGACAATTTTTGTAATGTTGTTCTCACAATAATTTTTGAAATTATACTCAAATAAAATTATACACTTAAATGAGATTTGAAATGAAATTTGAGTGATGTTAGGATAATTTTCATTCAAGTAAGACCAAGGAAACTTCTTTGATTTTGAAGTGTGTAATTAATTGATGTGTGAATGTGTGTGCGCATGTGCATATGTGTGTGGGTGTGTGTAAGCGTGAGTGGATGTGTGCATGGTGGGTGGGTGGGTATGTGATTGCGCGAGCAAGCGTGCATGCAAGTACTTTTGTGCATGCATACGGATGGGCGTGCACGCGTATGTACATGTGTGTGCATGTGTGAATATACGTGTACATGTGTACTCGTGCGTGTGTTTGTGTGCCCATGCATGCACGTGTGTGGTGGAAGAGGGGGTTGGTGAATTTTTTTAATACACGTGTTCAATGTTTAATTAATGATATGATGTATAAAATGTATGGTTACTTATATAAATGTATATATTATTATATATAAGGTTTGATTACAAATTAGTGGTTTAGATAATCTTTTATGAGTATTGTTGGAATACCTACTAGGACAATGATAAATATAACACTCACATTAATAGAGGTATCTTGATTTCACTAATGATTACTCAAGTATTAGAACTTATGATATTGAGAAACTAAAAAAAAAGACTTAAATTTAGTTTGGTAGCTAACTTGATAAGAAATATAATAAAAATTTTATAAGGACATTCTTTTAAAAAAAACACTTGAATATATAACTATCTTGTATACGATATGTTTATATTTATTTTATTTATATTTTAGTTTACAAATAATAAATACACGCTCTTCAGAGAGAGAAAAATATAGTCTTTTGATATTCTTTGAAGAATTGATTTTTTTAAAATATTTATAGAATTGTTTAAAGTCCTCTTATTTAAAAGTGGAGAAAGTAATTGTGATATCAAATTCAACAATCCAATTACGATTAATATAGAATTTGAAATGTTTATAAACTTGATAGTAGTAGAGTTATTATTTCTCAATTTACTTTTACCTACTCCAAACCTTGGTTATATATATATTAAAATAATATCAATTTCTTATTAATTGAAGCGAAATTAAAATAATAATAATGGTACATTGTAAAATGAGAACATTTAGAAAAAAAAACTACAATTATTACTTTTATTCTTTGAAAACAACAAAAATCAGTTTTTTCAAAAAATGTGCACCTCGTTTATCAAATCAATTTATCTTTATAGAGGAAACAAACATGTAATTCATTTTTTCATCAGCACTAGAGATTTGATAAAAAAAATTGTAAATAAAAAATGAAAAAATTGACATTTTCAACCTTATTATTTTGTTTCACCGGAAATTCATTAATCAGAAGTGGAAAATATCAATACGTCATATTTTAAAATTTCAAAGTTTAATTGTAATTCAGCGTATTAAATAAAGTAAGAAGAGAGAGATGAGGTGAGTAACGTATTAAGGGTAGAAAAATTAGGTTAGTTGTGGAAAGGGAGGGTAATATGGTAAAATAAATAGAAGTATTTAGTGGTGTTGCAGCGCTGAAAGACGTTGATATTTTTAGTAATGGATGAATCAACAGTGGACACGTTGGTGGCACTGTTGAAGCCAACCACGCATAACTGCTGGAGTAATATTTTGTTTCTTTCTGCTTTTGTGTGTGGCTTAGCATTCTTCAGTGCTAGATATTTTTTAATATTCATGAATATAATAATAATTAACGACGGAAATTTTTTTGATAAAAGATATATTCAAAGAAAATAAAGTTTGTCATAAAAAATGTTTTCTTAAAAATATTAAGGTACGTGAGATTCAATCCATTTTAAATAAGTTGATTTGAGTTTATACAAATAATTGAAAGTGATGTAGTCTAAGGATAAGCACAAAACTCTTCAAATTTTTTTTCCAAACTCTTTTTTTTATTTATATTTTGAGGGAGGGAAATGAATCCTTTTTTGCTTTTTGAGTTTAGTTTGCTTTATTATCCTTTGCTACATGTTGCAAGGAATATCTGTATCTTTCTTGAGCTATTTGGGTGATAAGACATATATGCTGCAACATCATCATTTAACTTTCTATTCTAAGGTCTCTAATAATATCTTCAAAGACCATTGATTAATGTTTATTAACTCCTACATGTGCCTCCTTCATTTGTCCACCTTGGAGCCTTCCTTCATTATTATTATTATTGCACATCATCTTAGGATATCCTAACTCACCCTGCCAAAAATGGAATCTCCACCATTCAGTCAATGGAACAACATAATTGGACACTTTCCTTTTCACTTGAGACAACATAATAAGATTAATAGAGTAAAGAAAATTTGAACATTTTTTCAAAGGTTTTTGGTTTGGACTTGCTTACTTGGAACAGTCCATGCTATCAGAGATGGGAAAGCTGAGGGTGATGTTGCACATAAGAGGAAGATCTTGGATCTTGGAGGGCACTAATGGTGGTGTCATTCCCTTAACCATGACCTCAATGCACCAACAAATGGTCCTGGGGCCAATCCCATGAAGGGCTAATCTGTTAAGCTCCACCACATGTTGGCAGCATCTTCTTGAGGGCATGCTGAAATTTGGATCCCCCACAAGGAATTCCATGCAATAGGGAAAGTATTCAAATACAGGTCTACAAACAAAGAAAGGTGGGGCCACAACTTCTTCTGCCTTACCCATGTGTGATGCAGAAACCAGAGATAGTGCAAGTACTAGGATGTGAGCCATAGCCATTGTGCAGGACGAGGTTAATGTTTACATGTTTTTTATTAATTTATAATAACTAGACCCGCTGTTGAGCTGCTGTTATATCACAGAATTTCAGCAAAACACCATTTTGGTTGTAAAACTCCTTCACCTATTCAACTCCCACTGTATCACTGAATTGTACATAATTTGAATTTTAAACTAATATAATTGATGGATTCTATTATGATAACACTATGCATTCCCAAAGAATAAGCTAGTTTTGATTTTGGAAACACATTTGTCACCCCTAAAAATTCACTGAAATCAGACATGCCACATTTATGTTCCTTAAAATCTTCAAAACGGTTGAACTGTACACTTTCCACCAACAGAAGCAAAACTCATCTAAACTGTATTTTAACAGATCTAAAATTAAATATAAACTTTATATTTTTACAAGATTGATTTAGATTTAAAAGTATATAAAGTTATACACACTTAACATCGAGTTATTTAACATTCACACCCAACCCAAGTCATGTCCTATTGTTTCACAATCCTTGTTAATGATTCTACTTGAAGTGTGAATAATTGAACGCAAGTAGGTTCATAGAATTTAAGAAAACAAAGATTTTTTGGATCTTCACTCACCAATATTTTTATATATATATTTTGGTCTTTCACTATCAGCTTTGTATAAAGGCTAAAAGATCATGTGACAGTAACCTCTTAACAACTGCATTATATGGGTTGTACACTACAGTGATGTGGATATGCTGGTGATGGTCGGTGCACTACATGCGATAACTTCAGAACAATTTCTCACCACAAAAACAAATAATATTTGTGTTAAAAAATAGTTTATTTATTATATTTGAACTATATAAAATGAAGGGTCATATTGCATTGGTGAAGTTGATAAGGAATTTATGATGAGATGATGAAGTGGTTCAGGTCAAAGAAACTAATCCGATAACTTGATACCCTAAAGATTAGTTTGGTATTATGATATTCAAGTTAGTTGATCCAACTAATAACTTTCCTTTAACACATTCATTACATTACATACGGAACTGCAATATGCTAAAGAATATCAGGTACATATTATTTATAAATGAACAAGATTCATGAATACAGACAACAAAATTTATTCTCTAATTAATCTGTAGGTTCTACAACCATAGCCTAATTTTCTATAGCATTTAGCATTAGCATGGAATTAAAATTAAAATTTAATCATTGATGAGACACAGGTTTAGATGGAGCTAGACACTGTAAAATACATCATATTCATCATTACTTGGTCAAGATAAAAGTAAAATTGTTACAGATAAAAATTGGTCCAGCAGAAAAAAAAAAAAGACTCAGGTGAGTTCATTTTTCGTTGTAAATCTCAAATTAAACATTCTTTTTTATTTTAAAGTCTGTGTTGATCTTGATAACAAGTCTTGAAGACAAACTCACCTAAAATTTTAGTTACATAAAGAAGAATTAAATAAGTTTCGTATTGTTGACGTATTTGTGTTTTTTTTTTAAATTGAATACTGAACAAATATTTACCTTTTTTAGTATTTTTTTTTTAAGATTCTTATTGTTTTAACTTTTTATTACGTACCGTGTTGACATGAGTTTGATATTGAATAGTCAAATTATATTTGTTGCCAATATGTTATAAATTTTAAATTGGGAAATTCACAAATAGCGACGTTTTATGTTGAGGTAAACGACCACGTTCTTTAGGGTCATAGGTGTAAACGAAAATAGTTTTAGGTGAAACAAAATAAAAGATAAGAGTTGTTGATGCGAAAGAAAGAGCTCGGGGGACAATAGGATTAGGGTGCACCTTGAACGTTGTGGAAGAATTCAATTAGAGGAGTTGTGACTCATGTGGTTACGGTTTTATCCACGTGTGAAGTCCACACAATTGCAAGTTGAGTTTGTTTTCACTAAAATAGCTTTGTATTCTAGAGAAGAAAGTCCTAAAATAAACTTTTTTTTAGTCTTTTTACTTTTAATTTTTTTGTTTAGATCTTGCTATAGGAGATGAGAGAGAAAAGAAACCACAAAAAAAAATTAAAGTGGTTCAACACACAAATGTGTTCAAGTCTTATTAAGACAAAACAATACAATAGATGAGAGAGAGAAAAAAACAATACAAGAATTTAAAGTAGGTTGATACACAATGTATATACTTACATCTATGACTACAATAGTAAGTATTCGATTTGGTATGTTTAAAAGCTTTATAATATGTTGGCAATGTTAGCATAGAAAATAATATATCTCTTTCGATATTATATGATGTGAGACTAAAATCAAACTTCACAATACTAACAAGTCTTTGTTTAATTGTCTCGTGTAGGAAATACACGTTGTCACTCAATAGAGAATAAAATAGTTGTCTTTTATTAATTTTGAGTTTTTTTATTTTATTTTTTAGGGTTTTGAAGAAATGAGTTTGACATTATTGATGGGAAATTCAATACAATAACAATAATATCTCAACAAGAGCAATACGCAGCGGATAACAATTTCCCCAACTTGCAAGAATCTGTGAGGAGCAATAGCAAATAATGGCAGCAACACAAAACACACTT
>Ga0123342_1004132_pt1 | contig 22505 bp, 14 predicted proteins | sample Turbeawhitnodule_FD_89960 | JGI IMG/M metagenome (GOLD analysis project Ga0123342, IMG submission 89960) | Root nodule microbial communities of legume samples collected from Mexico - Turtle bean Mexico white nodule | ecosystem: Host-associated > Plants > Roots > Nodule | place: Mexico: Nepantla... | reverse complement strand
GCGATCGGCCGCAGCGGCGCCACTCTATCTTTTTCAGGTTCTTGAGGAGAATCGAGGTGTGAAGGACGGAAGCTAGCGTGGTGCAAAGCCGATCCAGAGGGAGATACCTTTGACGTGGCAAGACTCTTGCGTTCGAGTCAACCGGCAGGATCAAGACTTACATGAGAGAATATATGATTGAGAATATATTAAAAACAATTGGAAGAGGAAAATGACAATTTGAAAACTCATATTGATGCTATATAAATTATAACACCCCAAAAATTACTAACTGTTATGTTGTGGATCCAAAAAATGGTTTCTAGAAATTATATAGTTTTTCAAAATGTTAATCAAACACACCTAAAACTTTTATAATTACAAGGTATTTACAAGAAAGAACCAGCGGTGAACAATTTTAAAAATAAAAATGGACATTGAATATACACAAACAAGCTACATGTTATGAGATCTAGTCCAATGTAGAGACAATCAAGTTTTTCATCAAATGCATTGTGTGCATATGGAGGGAGTATAAAACACATGCCACAGTCTTAGCCTATGCCATCCATTTGCAACTCGACTTATTGAAATTGACAATTGATGATATGCAGTTCTCGACAAAAATTATCATACACTTCTTAAGGAAAAGTCATAATATCAAAGCATGAACACAAAATCAAATAAAAGAATAACAAAAAGAATTTACCAACAAATTATCATTACAGTGTGAAGCTATGATGAGTTTAAGATTTGAAATAAAATTTAAAACTAATGTATATTACGTAGAATGACTGAAAACTTAACTGAGTAGGTTATCTCATGCAAAGAGATGAGGATTTTGTTGAACGAAAAATATATTTTTATTTCACTGTTACTTTTCAAATGAAGAATGCAATCTCTCTAAATAGTCTCACAATAGACTTCTCAACTTCACATGTTCTCTGATATGATTTAAGGAAGACTCTTGCTTCAATGAGCTTGGAGCATAGTGATTATACCATATATCTCTTTTAGATGATGCCTTGACAACATTCCATTTACTATCTTTTCCCAAATCATAACCATTATTTTCAAGTACAACACATGAACCAAGTTTCTTATTGCCACAAGAACCTTTATTGAACCCCACAGCAGGACCGTCTAAAGTATTTCCTACACTCTCAACAACAATAACAAAAAAGATGGCAGATACTTGTCATTGGCCATTGGTTCTACCCCAACTTCTTAATAACTTCAAGGGCATTTGTAAACTTATAAGGGGCTTCTAATTTGGAATGTAATTCAACCTTTTCTTTTTGTGCCAAAAGCAGCAAATGGAGTTCTTCTACTTGATTGACTCTACTTTCTTTGTATTTCTCCATATCAACATATTTTTCTTCAAATTTTGTAAACCTTCCTTTTAGGCTACCTAATTTTGCTTCAACTCTCTCCATATGAGATATCAAGGCACTCATTTCATTTAGAAGATTATGTTTTCCATTATTCAATAAATTGCAAAATTCTTCCAAGCTACTTGATTTTGCCATTAAGCCTTCAAGCTTAATTTTTTTCAACATAAAGGAACTTCTCTGACAAGGTACTTTTTAAGTTGAGCTTGAACATCCAGTTCTTTTCCATCTCCACATGTGCGAGAACTCATCCATTTTTGTCCTTCAAGTGCAAAATCTGGTCTTTTCATGAAAACTGAACAACCTTTCTCCAATAATTTTTCCATACTAAGAATATTACTTTTCAAGTCATGTACATAATAAACGTCCTCCATAGTGTACCTTGTTTTCCATTCTTTTGAGAGAAAAACATATTCCCCTCGATCTTTGACTGGAACCTTAGTTAAGTCTCCAAAAAAACACATGTTCATCTTCTATCTCTTGTATATGAAGAAAGAAGTTTTTCTGCCCACATATATGATTACTAGCATGAGTATCTAGATACTATACAATGTCACTATCCAAAGTGACGCCTTTATTGGCCATCATGAGAATTCCCTCATATTTTTTCTCATCTTCCTTGACTATTTCATTTTCTTCCACTTTCTTCTCGACATAGCAGTCATTTGCGTAATGTTCATATTTGCCGCAATTGTAACATTCAACATTTGAACAATTTGAACGACCACCTCTTCCACGATCATGGTCTCGTCCATGCCAATTTTGTTGGTGCATTTGCCCCCTCTCTTCATTGTTGTTTCCATTACCATGAAGACATCATCTTGTCTTCCTTAAATGTCATCTTGGTTTGTAAGGCTTCCTCCAAAACTTCTTGTTTCTTTTTTTTTCTTTCGTTGTTCATGTGTTTCAAGAGAACCCTCGAGATCATCAATGGTCATCTCTTCAAAAAAATTTGACTCCTCGGTTGCGCACACAACATTTTCAAAGTCATCGGTCAATGACCGAAGAATTTTCTCCACAAACCTTGCATCTGTGAGAGTTTCTCCATTGTATTTGAGTTTATTGGCTACCGTTTGCGCACAAGTAATGTAGCTAGATACATCTTCCGAATTCTTCATCTTCATGGCCTCCAACTCACCTATAGAGTTTGAAAACCCATTTATTTAACTCAGATGACACCCTTGAACACCTTTTCCAAAATGTCCCATGTTTCCTTTGAAGTTGATGCACCAACAATCTTCTAAAAAAATTGTCTCATCAATAACTTGATGGTATTGTTTGATTCTTCAAAACCTTCTTGAACCACTTACCAAGAATCTTAAGATTCAATAAAGACTTTCATTTGGATGCTCCAATTGTCATAGTTCACCATCTTTATTAGTCGAGACAATGACAAATTATTGGTTATACTGGTTATAGCTCTAATACCAATTTGTTGAACAAAGAATATATTTTTATTTCACTGTTACTTTTGAAATGGAGAATCTTTCTAAACAGTCTCATAATAGACTTCTCAACTTCACATGTTATCTGATAACATCTATACTATAAATTACATAGATTTATCAAAAAGGGGAATTGTGAGTGTTCTGTTTAATGTTTGAATGAGAAGGAAGGTCCAATTGTAGATTAGTGATTAGTGCTTGCGTACTATTCCACTGCACAAATGGGGGATTAGAAGATTCAAGGAGAGAAAAATGAGGATTCGATTGTCAATGGTGAGTGTAAGATGTGAAATTTGGTTTTGATTAGGGTTTTGTAAAAAGAGACACAAAAATAATCTAGTTCAAAAATATTGGCCACTGTGTCTGATTTTATCTGTCATCTTATTTGTTTTAAAATATGGATTAGAGTTAATATATGGTTTGGCATAAATTACTGAATATGAGCACTGCTGCATAAGTAAATGGATACCGGAGATGCCAATATGTTCTAGATGGATGTAAAACAAAGATTCATTTCTAACAGACTACAAATTGTACATGAGCCTAAGCTCTATCACTCAGACACCTAGAAATTACATAAAATCATAATAATTAGAAACTCTAACATCAAAACAATTTCATGATCGCAACCACTTTCAAGCTTTACTTCATCTTCAGAAATTACACTTCACTATGATACAAATTCACATCCAGACTCCAATTGGTCATACTCCTTCCACGATCATTGCTTCAGGCTTTTCAAAGCAGCAGCAAAAATCTAACAATGAAGAGAACAAGCATAATTTAGTTATCTGTTATAGTATTTCTTTCAGCAGTATATTATCAAAACTAGGGTTATATTTCTAAAAGTAAGCAGAGAAAGTGACTCCGATTCAGATTTGTGTTGTGATATTCTGATGCATTCTTTATTGTCAATGCATAACTTGAGTTCAAACAGGAAACATGCATAAAGTCATCTTGCAAATAAAGCCTCACTCAAGCAAAACATGTCTTACAACCTATGAATGATAAAAGATTCATCATTTGAGAATGTGCCAAATTCCCTGAGTTGCTAGAGCAACTTTGCATTCAGACACAAAACAAAGTAATGAATGCACAAATGAGCAGATTTAGTTTGACTATTCCATAAGATGATTCAAAATTAGATACACAATGATGCAAGAAACAAAATGGAAGGTGCTAAAAAATTAAATATAAACTGTGTACATTAGCATAATAAAGGCAGAGCCTCAATAAAGATGGCTCTAATGGGGTAGATGACAAAGGCACCACAAAGCCACCCAGCCTTATAATTTAAGTATTGGATAATCTATCAATCTATCATATGATGTAAGTGAGTGTTACACCAAATGAAAAATTCCCTCTTTTCTCTTTTTCTTGAGTATTTATTTCCACTGTGCTTGCTTTAGTTATTATATTATATAATAATAATAACTACAAAATGGAGCTGAATTTTCTAACATTAAGTTATAGAACATATATATTGACACCACTTCCAGAAAGAGATACCTTAGACGGAGCTTGGGGATACTGTCTCAAATCTGCTTCTGCACCGGTAGAACGATTCTGCCTACTGCTCCCCTCACTATAGTTACTACTTCTTTTCTTTTCACGATATAATGGGAAGGTCGTATCGTCAAATTTCATATCTAACTCGGTGGATGATATATTGTCATTTTCCATAGACCTGCCATCTGATCGTAGATTATAAGATCTTGCAGTATCTGTGACCTCATTATCAGCATTCATTGTAGCAGGTGCATTGTTTCGAGCAGTAGTACTATGGAAATTTTGATCTTTCTTTGAGAACTGAATGGCTGCTGCCTGTGCCCCAGCTATGGCCAGACTTATACTGGATGATCTGCCCACTTCAGTTGCTTTTGATTTAGGAGTAAATGCAGAGATGGAACCTGGCTTCAAGGAAAATGGATCTCGTGGATCTGGAAGTGGAAATTTCACTGGCAAGGGACTATTAACTGGGGACAGCCCTCTAACTGCAGCGTCATAAATCTTCAAAAGAAGTAGAAAAATCAGCCTTCATTCCCAGAAAAAACAGAAAGCAAGACAACAATTTAGAACCACAATACCTTTCTTTCCAGGTTATAAACACCTTGGTACCCCCGCATCTCAAATGGAATCAACAATTTCTGGATTAACCACAGAAAAACACTTAATACTTGTTCAGCATACACACAAACAGTATAACCATAAGAATAACCTATGAGGCTCGGATACACCTCTTTATCGTATGACATATATCGATGAAGTGTCCAATTCAAAAAATATTTATTAGATTTCTAACAATTCTAGCACCCAATTTTAAAAAAGAGAAATACTTTAATTTTCTAAAAACTCAAATTTATCATATAAATTGTTATTATAATTATAAAAATAAGGAACAAAAACTTAAAGATATTTGTACACATAAATCTTTATTGTCAATTTATATAATTCATAATTATATAATATATAGATTGTGTCATAATTATACCTATCTCTGTATCCGTGTCATAGAAGTATATGTGTCTATGCTACAAAGTGTCTAGCTACAAAGGGAAAATAACACAACAGGAGAAAGACATACAAACCTGAGGCCGTTCACACAGCCAGCAATAATTAGTCTGTGCTTCCAACCTTACCTAAGGAAAACAAAAAAATGGGCTTAAGTCAAGATAATGTGCACAACTACGAAACAAAAGTTAACAAAAAATAGTAATTGGTATATTACCCCTTCAGGAACCATCTCCCAGCATGCTAGCTCATCACGAGTTAAGCAGCCAACGACTTCAACACAGCCTGTGTATGAATCAATCATTCAAATGAAGTGAATTGACAAAGGAGAAGGTTGTGAATTGTGATATTATACTGTAATTCATACCCAAAAGCCTAGAAACGGGGTAGTGTTGAGGAAATTGGATATCAGTGACGCCATTGAGCGCATAAATCTCCCTGTAGAAATATTCCATTGCTTTGATAGTAGACTCATCCGGAACTTTACTGGCGGCATGAATCCAAAGACGACCTTAACAAGCAAAAGAAATAAAGAACATCAAACATAGGACATGGGACATGGGATGTGATTGTTTGATACATAAAGATTGAAACGAAGGAAAAAAGAGAAACCTTTGATTGGAGAGGGCCATGACCTGCCCTCGACGCGCTTGATCCCATAAACAAGAAGAGAAGCCCAAGGCTGGTGCATCGTTAAACATGGATTCCGGTAATTGCCGGAGTTAGAATGGTTTCGTCGCATCCTAAGGCTTCACCTCGATCTTCCTTGCTTCTCCCACACCAACAAGATTCTGTCCTGCGTATGCGCAAATACCTCACTACAACGATTCCCTTCTCTTTCTGCCTTCTTCAAATCTAATCAAGTTTTAATAAATCTTTTATATTATCTTCTAATGTTTAAGAATTTTTACAAAATTATGAAATTTTGTAATCGCTGTTATGCTAAACTCATAATCTAATTTATAACGTCAAAGATGATAAGTTAGACTACAAGCTTCTCATAAAAATATTTGATAGACTAAAAATATATCAAATAAGATAATTACATAAATATTATTATATAAATATTTTGTATTTTATAAAAAAAATATTATAATGTGATTAAAATTTTAGATTTGTTGAAATAATTAATTTTTTATTTAACTTTTTAGTGATTTTATTTATTTTTTAAAAGTTATATATGTTTTTTTAATATGTACTAATTTGATTTTTCATTATTTAAAAAAATTATTTCTCAAGTTAAATTAATTTATGTTCATTTTTTTTACGATTTTCACTTATATTATATAATTAAATATTATTTATTTTAATTTTTAATATTCTTTTTTATTCAAACTACATGGAAAAATAAAAAATAATTCAAGAAATGTTATAAGTAGTGTAATTGGTAACTTTTTAATTGGTTGATACGGGAGAAAACAAGTTTCTGTTGGTATAAAATTAAAAATAGATAATAATAGGTAAAAAAAATTACAAATTTATTAAAAACATAATATACAGGTATTTATTTTAAAATGATAGAGAATGTCCAAATAAAATAAAATAACTTAAAAATATAAAATATTTTAATGTTTTCCGTTTGTTTAAATATTTAAAAGATACGATGAAATCTAATCAGTTATTTTAAATGAAAATCTTCAAAAATATGTTTAAATTAATGTCCTATTATTTAGGGATTTCCCGATATACATGATAAGTTATATTATTTATTACATCATGAATTATTTCCAGCACTTAAAAAAGTACTTTACATAAAAATGTAAGTTTATTTAACTATTTAAATGATAAATTTTATCATAAATATCTATTTATGTAAGATATTATCACTATTATCTTTTGTTATTTTCTCATTCGAAATTGTAAAATGTTAATGTTTGGATTATTTTACTGCTATTGATAATTTGACATAATATATTCTATATTTGTAATGTAAATATAATTAAATGGCATGATTATTGTAAAGTTTATTAAAGAAACATTACTTTTTATTTAGCTCTCCAGTTAAAAAAAATTCAATTGTTAGTCCTCCAATTTTAAGAAAGACTATTTTTTTATCTCCAAGTTTGATAATTTTATGCCCTGGTGACATCTTCTATGTCATTAGAGATCTCAATATTAATAAAAAAAAATTATTAAATTTAAATTCAATTTCATTAGGTCAGGAACTTCCTCAACAATGCTTTTTGTTATTGAGATGTTTTAATGACAAATGAAGCTTTTTCAAAAATTTTAAACAAATTATCACTTCAGCAAAGACTATGATTGAGAGGAAGATCAAGATAATAACTTTTAGAAAATTGAAATCAAGGATACCAAAACTACTTCTACATTTTTTTTCTACACCCTACAACTTTTAAAATACCAAAACTCTTACTAGTTTTGTTTGAAAGGATAACTTGAATGACTTCCATGGCAGGGGTGGATTTGCTATAGTGATCGTCCGCGTTAGTACAGGGAATGTTGAGGTCAGCGGAACTATGGTGGAAGTGGTGGTGTGTTTTCTTAGGCTTTGTTGGTGGTTGGAGGTAAGAAATGAGTTGAGTTGAAGTGTTTTGGGTGGTTATGGGGTATGAAGATTTTTATAATTTGGTTTTCAGGAATGATTTTTGGAATAGGTAATTTGGAAGAGAAAAAAATAATTTTGAAATGAGTAATCCGTATGGTAGCAAAATGAATTATGAAAGGAGGTTGTTAAGCCAATCTTTTGTCATAATAGAAAATTCAGAAGACAAATAAAACCATTCTAGGATGTCCCTTTTAGAACACTTTTTAACTATCGAAATTCAAAAAATGTGTTTTGAAAAAGGCATCCTATAATGTTTTTGTTTGGCTTCTTGATTTTTTATTCCGTAAAAAAGTTTGTTTTGTTTCTCATAATGTTTTGTTGGAATTTTGTGGTAACATGTTATTTTGTAGGAGTGGAGAATATTGAAGGATTTGATCAAGGGTTATATCATAAGATTGATGTGTGTGAGGGTGTAGATGATGCTGATATTTTTTAGTCAATATCTTGTAAAATATTAGACAATATATGGAAGTCACATGAATGTAATGATACGTTTATCACAAATAAAGTAAAGGTTAAGGTTGAAAAATATGTTTAGATTGTGTATTATTTAGTAAATTAAATATGAAGTTGTGATAACTTTTTGTAGATTTTTCTTACTCAATATGAGCTTTTGACGTGGACTAAAAAAATTATGTTTCATTTTGTCTTTGTTATTGTCATATTGAAATCGAATACTTCAAATGACAAACGAGAAATGAAGACATATGCATTATTAGGTTGTGAGATATGAGGTAATTACAGACGATATAAAAAGGAATTACAAGTGACTAAGAGTGAAAGTAGAAAATGTGATTGTCTTTTTAGATTACTAGGAAATTCAATAAAAGGTGGTGAAAGATGGATGTAGAAATTACCCTATAATAAAACTTTATTTTTACATATTTAAAAAAAACATAATTTTAATACATATAAATTAGGTGTTAAATATTTTTATTGTAAGATATACTTTTTTTTATAGAAAGACATTCCAATAATATAATTTACGTGTGAGATTTACATAAAATTAACAATTACAAAAATTAATCGTGTATAAATAATATACTTGCATACTTGTGAATTTTTTAAACCAATTCATAAACACCTTTCTCGTATTATACTTAATATTCATTGCAATTGATCTTCTTAAGACATTATAGGTTGACTTCTTTATGTTTCGTGGCGAATTCAATCGTCTCACAAATCCAAAAATTTGACAAATCCTCATTCAAATGAATGCCTCTAACCTCTCTAATGTCAACATTAAATTTTTTTTCAATTACTTATCTTTTTTACTTCACTCATTCGTCTATTTTTGGTACTAATGTAAAAAAACATTGAAAAAATATATTTTTTTCAACCATCTTTTGAATGAAAGAATCACACGACATCTATATTTAACAACAAAATAAAACAATTAATTAAATTATAAGTTAAATTATTAAAAAATAAAATTGTAAAGTGGTAGTATAAAATTATATGGTCGACAACAAATCATCACTTAAAAATATTTGTGAGATCATTTAATTTTGAATATGTCAAATAAAATACATATACTTGTTACTCGTTTGAAAGTTCAAGCGATAAAAATCAGAAATATGAATAAAATAAAAGCAAAATGACTAATTTGACCGTTTTTAACGTTGGCATTTTAAAATTATTTTTGACACAAGTTACATTGTTTTTATTAACTAAAGTTGGTTTTGTATATTTGAAAAGCAATTTGATTTTTCCGGTGGATGAGCGGAGTAATTAATTTGGTAGGTCAGCGAAGGAAGCTTATTATGAAATGAAATGTGTCTGTCTTTCTCTCTCTTCCCATAACCTAATCAAATTAATCCCTCTGCCCTCTTCCCAATTTCGCCCTCACCAAGCTCAAACCAATGTCTGTAAACATCCCACGGCGGCACCCTAAAAGCACACCCTTTCTCTAGTAAAACGACTGCGCTCCGGTCGTCTTCTCCACCGAGGCATGTTATTCGCTCACTGCCTCTACTCTTCTCATATCACTCACCATCGTATTAGCATCAAATAGAGACGTTGACTTCGTGCTTCTTCTGGAAGTGGAACAAATGGACCAAACACTTCTTGACGACATAATCAATCGCCTTCTCGAAGTTCGCGGCCGACCGGGGAAGCAGGTGCAGTTATCGGAGTCCGAGATCCGCCAGCTCTGTGCCGCTTCCAGAGAGATTTTCTTGCAACAACCTAATTTGTTGGAGCTCGAAGCACCAATTAAGATTTGCGGTAACTTCTTTCTTCTTCTCTTCCAACTCGCTGTTGTCGCTTTCTTCTTTTTTTTAACCCTTGCATCACCCTCCCGAAACCGCGCCCTTTCGTGTTTCGGCAAAGGAATACCTGTACTAGAAGTCAACTGCGAGGGTTTTATGCTTGCGCTTTTCTTATGATCCAAGTGCTTCGGGTCTGTTTTAGTTCCTTGCCGACTGATTTGCTGTCTGTGTGCTTGGTTGCAAATTCGTCGCATGCGTCATTATGTTTTTCTGTTATGTTGTGCTAGGTTATTGGTAATGGTAGTATGTTATAGAGGGGATTAGTGGTGAAATGTATGGAAGATAAATTTGGTCAAAGTTTTCCTTGTGTGGTCCTAGTGTTGTATATGTGTCTATTAAGATTGTAGATTAGTCCAATGTTAGTACTGATAACCTATTAATGGACATGTAGTGTTAGCTCATGTGTAGTGGAAAAAGAAATGGACATAACTTCATATACCATTCCTTGACCAAATGCAGTTGTTGTCTTGTGTTCTCATCCCTGTTAAAAGTTGAGGTATTGGTGGCCTATCTTCTTTTCATTCTTTTTCTGTTTAAATAAAAATGATCAAATAATTTAATCCTTTTTTTATGTTCCTCTATCAAGGCTTATTGGATCAAGATCTGCGTGTGTCATCCCTAAGATAGTTCTTTGCTCAGTCTGTTACCATGGGATAATGGTTGGTGGTTGATGCTGCGAGAGTGTATAATGCATGAAAATAAACCCAAACCTTAAACTCAACATTTTTGCTCAAATAGCTTACTACCTTAAAAGAGTTCTGCTGTTTTGTTTTAACATAATATTGGAAACAAAGGCATATCAACAATGCTCAAAACTATAATTTCTAACCTAAACAAATGGTTTATACTGAAATGTCATGAAGAGAAAGAGCAATGATACTGTGATAGGGAATTGTTATTATTAGGTGCATAAGCCTCACATTGAGTAGTAAGGGATGTTTGATGGAGTATTGAAGTGTTTGGTTCTCTACCCTTTTTGCTAGTATTTGAGAGAGTTCTCTAACTGCTACTGCCTCTTAGTTTCTAGTTCCTAAGTCACTATTCTTGTATATGAGTAGCTCTTATTATAACCCTTCCTCTATTACTCCAATTAACCCTTTTACCGAGATAGAAATTTTCTCTCAAATTCTTTGTACATACCCCACATCTATTTGGGTAAAGTCTTCAATGGATGCAACTTCAATTCAGCCCATACCAAACATTCGGTCAATTCAAGATAATCTCTTTAAGATACTCGGGTCCTACTCCCTTGAGTGGCCCGTCATACAGTTCAAATGGCTCCCTTTCAGTGATATCAATGATCGGTTATGGCGGCGCCATGGCAGAGAGCGGTGGCATGTTTTTTTATCATTGCCTTAACATGGCAGTGGCGATACGAGTTTTCCACGGCAATCGCTTTTTGCATCACAGAATGCTAACGATGAACAGAGATAGGCAAAAAAGGCGGAAAGAATGAGGCTTGTTGCGGCGGCGCAAGGTCTGATGATAGTGATGTGCAAATCTGATGATAAATTGCGGTGGCGGCTGACAGTGTGCGGCGATGACAGTGATGTTGTTTGTGAGTGAGGAACCCTAACAATAGCTGACCTAAAATGAATTGGGCCACATAATACCCGACCCAATTGAAAATATTAACAATAATCCATACAACTGGCAGCATGACTTATGGTCTACTAAAAAACAAAATCTGCAACAACAAAAATCTAAAAAGAATTGGGCCATATCATACTCCATCCAAATAAAATGGTATAATGCTAACTTAATAACAACACTCAATTGTTGTGACTGAACCTAATAATTGCAGAAAACCCTAAATTAAATTGGGCCATGTTATACTCGACCCAATTAAAATATTATAAGTTAACCTAGTAATATTCTATACACAACACAACAACCTAGTAATATTCTAAACGTAATATTATTAGTTATGGTTTCACAATGCTTCTGCCATAACCCGTTATGTTTTTCGTTATAACTTTATAAAGGATTTTTAGGGTCTTCGATATTTTCCATTATCCGATATTGATAACACTGCTCCCTTTAATGCTCCACCGAACTGGTTTGCTTGAGGCTCATCAATAACTCATGTGTTTTGGGTCGTGGATGGTTGACATCGCCCATTGAGTGTAGTACGAAAATCCTCCCACAGGGAATCTAGAGTAGAGCACAAAACTTGTGGCATTGGTACTATGCCAACACCTTACCATCCACTGTGACGACCATTGTGGCTTGAAGTTTTCTGCATCGAATACCTTTAAATCGAAATATCTTTCAATCTTGCTCGCCCAACCATAAGCGTCTTCACCTGAAAACAAGGGAATCTTGAGCTGACACCATTTATCCCCTCAAAGAATCAAACCCTCAAATTGACCTTCATTGTTGGTGTTACTCCCCACTAGTGGTGTGGACATGATGACCTCTTCTCTTCAATGGTTTGTTGAGGCTTTGTGGTACTTCCTTAAATTGCGTATGACTTTTTTCCCTTTCCTCTTGAAGAACACACCTCATTTCTTGTTTGCTTTCCTCACGAGACTTAACTAAATTCTCATGCCTACATTCCAAAAATTATAGTCTTGTCTCCATCCTTTGAGTATGAACCATGAAAGTCTCTCGGGATTAATAGCTCAAATACCCATTGTTAGAATTGAATATATATGTACAAATATTGTGTTAAAGATAGCCAATTTATTAATTATCTCAAGGAAATGTTCCAACAAAGAGAGAAAAACATAAAAAGAGAGTATGAGATCGATAGGAGTTCAAATGCCTAGTCTCTCCCAACCAATTACCCACTGGTTAAATGTCCTGCCTTTCATTTTATTTTCCTAGTTATTAGTTGCATAGAGTCTAAACCTATGAGAAGTAGAGACATGGATATGATACGCACATGGAGATATGGTTAAATTGAAAATTAGAGGACACATGACACGACATACATACATATATATATATATATTATGTTATTTAAGGTTATTTTATATTTTATAGTATAATATATTCTATTTATTTTAGTATAACATATTATATTTATTTAAGGTTATTTTATATTTTTTTCATTTTAATATGATTATTATTAAAAATATTATCTTTAATATCTTTTTCTTAAGTAAAAGTTTAATATTATCTTAAAATATTAAAATTTTAATGAAACTTTAATTCACTATTTAAAAATAGATTTAAGTTATTAAAAATAATTTTATGTTTGTAATTTAAAAATAAAGTAAAATAAAAATATAATATTTAAATTATAAAAAATACAGAATATTATATAATTATATAATAAATCGTATTTTAATTTAAATTGAAAATATAAATTAAATAATAATATTTAACTCAAAATAAAAAGTCACTGTCCTCTTGTCCCTCTCTACCTCACCTCTAGCCACTGCCGCCACCACCACAAAACTTCCCTCCCTTGCAGTCTTCTCATCGCCCATCTCCAAGAAATTTCTGGAGATCGTTGATGTTGCCCTGTGCAAAACGACATAGTCACTGCAGGGGTACATCATGATACTGGAGATTGTGGAGTCTTCTCATCGCCCATCTCCAAACAAAATTCTGGAGATTGTTTAACCCTTTTTTTAATCAAGAGAGCTTTAGATAAATGAGCATTAAAAGTAGTTAATTTTAGGAGCTTTTGACTTCTACATCTCCTTTACCTTTTTTATTTCAAGTCCCAAAATCCAAGAAATTTGACTTAAAAAGTAATTTTAAGTTTAAAAAATTATCAAATTACCAAATATCTTTAACTTTAATTTTGAAGCTATTATTTTTAACTTAGCATTTAAGTCTAAAAGAATGGGTCAAATGCTGTCTAATGTCTCAATTTTCCAGTGTGATCATACTTGAATGAGAGTTGTCTTTGGGACCTAGGAAGTCCTTGTGTTGCAGCTTAAATTGGCCAATGTTTTTGTCTTAGGCCCTCAGCAAGTAAAACTCGACAATATATCAAATTTCTTAATGAGATAATAAAATATATTATATGAGAAGTTGTTTCAATTGTCCTTTAGTCGCAGTCTTGTTAGAATCTACATTTAAAATGAATGCATCATAATCCTTTCTTTCATTGTCCTAAGTTACCAATTTTACTGTCTCATAATCAAGGTACACCTTCGTAAGATTGTCAAAATTCCACTTGTCAAATTTTTTTTACACAATTTATTTCTTCTCTACAAGAGATCTGAATTTCATAATCAAGGTACACCTTCGTAAGATTGTCAAAATTCCACTTGTCAAATTTTTTTTACACAATTTATTTCTTCTCTACAAGAGATCTGAATTTGTTACCTCAAACCATCTATATATCATCTATGATTGGCCAGTAAAGCCAGGGTTGTTAATTTATAAGCATAAAACAATATTAGAGATTCGTTCTCAAATAGAGCTTCAGCTCAAATTCTGTATGCTTGTACTTTTTAAAGGTTCACATGAGCAAGAACATCATCTGTTTGATGAATCCCAACTACTAACGAGTTCCTAGACATGAATAATAGGGTAAAATTAAACTGAAAAAGCTATTTTGTTTGCAGCTGTAAAACTTACACTTAATAAGTGAGTTTATGCCTAATTCAACCTCACAAAACCGGCTTTAAGGTTAGAATTGCATTTCACTTATATATTACAATAAGGCCTAATTCTTAGTGGATGTGGGATCTCCAACACTCTCTCTCACGTTGATAATGAACATCTCAAGCGGGGATTAGATTGTGGATGGTCTAACAGGAGTTCGATAATGGTGACATAATAGCCCTAAAGAAGTTGACTAGGATAGACTTTGAATGACTTTGGTACCATCTTAGTAAGTGAGTTTATGTCTAACTCAACCTCACAAAATTGTTTTGTAAGGTGAGGATTGCACCTCGCTAATGTATTATAATCTGACTTTATTCCGACGGGGATCTCCTACACTTACCTTCAAAGTAGTATAGATATCCGGTATCCATGTCAAACCAATTGATGCAGCATTAATGATTGATGACTTTATATTCAATTATTTGTACACTATAATAATAATTCTGCTTGAAGCAGTTATTTGAATTGAATTTTTTTTAACAAAGACATTCAGTATTCATGTAAAATAAATTACTTGGCATATGGTGAGGGAAGAATAGAATCCATGAATCAGAATAATAATTCTGCTTGAAGCAATTATTTGAAATGATGAAATTTAACCAATGTCAAATAGGTCTTAGCAATATCAAATGTTCCTTTTTTGGCTTGACATTGTCTGGTATACAAATTTGCAAAGATCTTTGTTCTGGTAGACATGATTCATTTATTGCTGTCCTTAGTATTGCTATTGCCACATAGTGCTTTATTATGGTTTACAGAAAAAAAAAGTTCAATGATTTCTTATTATCCTTTTTTTGATCTCGCAGGTGATGTACACGGTCAATATTCTGATCTATTAAGGCTTTTCGAGTATGGTGGACTGCCTCCTGAGGCTAACTACTTATTTTTGGGGGATTATGTGGATCGAGGGAAGCAGAGCTTGGAAACAATATGCCTTCTCCTAGCTTATAAAATAAAATATCCTGAGAACTTTTTTCTTTTGAGGGGTAACCATGAATGTGCATCTATTAACCGTATATATGGATTTTATGACGAGTGTAAAAGAAGATTCAATGTAAGGTTATGGAAGACATTTACTGAATGCTTCAATTGCCTGCCTGTGGCAGCACTGATTGATGAAAAGATATTGTGCATGCATGGCGGCCTTTCTCCTGATTTACATAATTTGGATCAAATTAGAAATCTACAGCGGCCCACTGATGTGCCTGATACAGGTTTGCTTTGTGATCTCCTCTGGTCAGATCCAAGCAAAGAGGTTCAAGGTTGGGGAATGAATGATAGGGGAGTTTCATATACATTTGGTGCTGATAAGGTCTCTGAGTTTCTTCAGAAACATGATTTGGATCTTATTTGTCGTGCTCATCAGGTTAAACTCCAGCCTATAGTGTTCAATGTGTTATACCAAGTCGGGTTGAGTTTGTATCTCCATTTTAGTTTTTTTTACTAAAAGTATTGAGACATTTCCAGCAATATTTATCTATCTATCAGGATTATTACATTTGCTTTACTTCATACAAACTTGGAACTACTATTTTCCATGTAAATTCTTACACAGATTATTCATTGAGGCAAAACTTTTCCCTTTCAAATGCCATTCATTAGTTTGAGACTTCTTTTTTACATTTCTGCGTTTACATTGAAGGATATTATCCATCAAGCAGACATGGTATTAAATTTAAATTTGGATTGATGTCTTGAGTTTTGACCAGGTGGTGGAGGATGGGTACGAGTTCTTTGCTAACCGACAGCTTGTAACAATATTTTCGGCACCTAATTATTGTGGGGAGTTTGACAATGCTGGTGCTATGATGAGTGTTGATGAGACACTAATGTGCTCTTTCCAAATATTGAAGCCAGCTGATAAAAAAATAAAGCTCAATAGTACTACAACTACTAAGCCAGGAAACTCCCCAGCAGGTGTAAAGGTATGATATTTTAATATCTGTTGATGCAATACGTACACGAAATCAAGTGGTAAAGATTTTATGGCATGTGTGGGGAATATATGATATTTATGGAATTTTAACTTTTACAGTGAAAATTGGCAATTTCGTGGAAGCAGTTTTTTTTTATCTGTCTCAGACTTGGTTTGTGAATCTTTTGCAGAAATTCACAAATAAGATTATGGTAGTAATTGCCAAAATCTGCTTTACTTGTCTTCTATTCTTGAAATAGCTGCTTGTCATGAATAGAATTTGTAGGGAAGGTGTCTTGTTTGTTGGAGCAGAACTTCAATGTGTTCTTTTTCTTTTTTCTAATAAATATTGTCCGGGTGCACACTTTTGGTAGTTTTGTGGATTTTATAGATTTAAACCATTCAGGTGTAATTTAAGATTGTTGAAAACCTGGAATGATCTGATTTTATGTGATAATCATTTAGGAAATATTTGGGAGATTGAATTAACTTTAACAATGGACATAGAGTGCAGTTTTTCAATTGAAACATCACTATGTCAATCTTTTGTACTGTTTTGTTGTTCAGGTGTAATTTAAGATTGTTGAAAACCTGGAATGATCTGATTTTATATGTGATAATCATTTAGGAAATATTTGGGAGATTGAATTAACTTTAACAATGGACATAGAGTGCAGCTTTTCAATTGAAACATCACTGTGAATCTTTTGTACTGTTTTGTTGTTCACACTCGATGCATTCTACCAATATTTTCTAAATTTCTCTTGTTTCCTTTCAGTCTTTCATGGGTAGAAGAGTATGAAATTAATTTGGGTGAAATTGGTGCCGCAATCGGTCAGCCAGGAAAGAAAAGAGTTCCATTTGGTATCCTATGATATTTTGGAAATGTAAAAACAAAGGGAAACACATCATGAACTATGTAGACCGTTGTTTTCCTCTGGTACAAATTTGCATTTTGAGGTGGACAGCCATAATTTCCTCCCTGTTTTCTTTTGTACACTAATAGCCGCCATATGTTGTTCTGAGTTGTAAGGTTCTCAAGCATTGATGTGTTCTGAAAACTAATTAAAATGTTTTACAGTCGGTGTATGAATGACAGTGAAACCGCTAAAAATGGTCTTGTTAATTTTTGTTAATTTTTGGGTTGCCATTTTCACTCTGGTGAAAATCCTGTTAGCATGTGCAGGTATTTTATGATTCGTTGGTGCTCAGAGACAACGACACAGCATACTTCTCACGCTAAATAATTCGCATATGGTTTCATTACCATGTGCTGGGTAGTTTCTACCATGCGTTTTTCTGTTGATGTCCTCCGAGAATTTCTGAAGCATTTATACGTCGTACAATCGAAAATCTTGAAATAAAAAATGAATTGCTGGATGTATTACTTTCTTAAAATTTTAAAATCTGTTTCAAAAAATAGTTTTTGAAAAAAATTCCAAGAAAATATGTATTAATAAACTTGAGAGATTTATTTTAGGTAAATTCTTCCTGCACCTCCTTTACTTACTTTACTGATTGGTCCTTGGGCGTTGATTGATCACTGAGAATGTTGGTACCACGTAAGCAGGTCCCACGGGCAGCATAGGTCAGTATCTTGCAAAGTATGTGCATCAAGAAGCCAAGAGTGGTCAGACATCAGTCATTAGGATGTATTAACGTGCCACTAGACAATGTGGAGAGATCGGTCATCGAAAAGCCAAACATTAGAGCTGGGCCATGAGAGGTGGATCCCAGATCACACGTCCCTTGTCAGTAAGGGAGAAGCCTAGATCACGAGGGTCCATGCATGTAGAGTGGATGACGCGTTCAGGCGTAACACAAAGTGTAGAGCCATTGGAAAGATATGACTCATAATGGTCGTGTTTCACGGGTGAGCTGCATGCATGGCACATGAACAGCTAGGGCAGTCCCAGAGGCGGGCGACCCCAGAGATCAGGTGCACGAGGAGGCACCCAAGTGACCACCCGCCAGAGGTCGCACTCTAGTTAGGGACCCCACGCGCTACGTTATCCTAAGAATAAGGTAACAACAGTGTTGGGTTCGTCCCATCAGAAAAAGCCCATTTCGGTAACAACAGTGTTGGGTAACGAACTTGACAAGAGAGAATTCTCTTGCGCAGCTAAACACAGTAGCAAGATTATATAGTTTCGGTGTTTCCTAGCACTAATACTGACTTGAGCGTCGGAGTGCAAACGGTCGCTAGGGCGCCCTTTGTCTTTGTGTTTTCAGGTGTTCATCACAGGAAAGGCACATACGAATGCAAGGACTCTGAGCGTGAGAGTGACGTAGGCGCATGAAGGAGTTTCGGGTCAACCAGTAGGAACACTTACAATAAAATTACACCTTTTTATCCTTTACTAAACCATGAAGTATGAAAACCCTATTACTTACAATAAATATCCTTTACTAAACCCTAAAATATTAAAACCCATTTCTCTATTTCCATCCCTTCTCTTCTTATTGTGTGGCACCTCAGTTTGTCCATTTCTCTTCATATAGTATCCAATGGTCCATTGCATTTTCGAGTGGTAGTACCTATGGTCCAAGACAAGTTGCATTTTTTAGTGGTAGGCGAGGCTTGCAATGTTGAAAGAAGTCTAGTAAACGTAAATTCTTCTCTTCTGAATATGCACTCACCATTTTTGTATTTTCTGCCTTTTTTTCGTTTTGTTTAAGTGCTAGAATGTATAGACCGGTGTACAATTTTTATTAATATACTGCATTTCTGGTATATATTAATAGAAAATATATACTGGCTTGAATCGATATATTAATAGAAAATGTATACTGATTCATATATTTCGCTATGTATCATGAAAAAAAAAAAAAACTGGGATAAAAGCACATAGGATTCACCACAGGTCACCTTCACCACCTACAGCCACAAACACCAGCAGTGAAGGAGGGAGCTCAAAGGAAGAAGTGACCCTAAAGTCCAAAGGATCAAGGGTATATTTGCTATTTTCAAATTATGGGGAGGTGCAGGAAGAAGACATTAAGGTGCACGGAGAATTGGCCAAGCGGGCCTGAGGAACTTGAACCCAATCCCAAATTGTCAAAACAAACTTTAACTGGTTATCATGATTTTGTTAAAGTTCATCGTTTGCTAGGCTTGATCTGATTTTTTGTAATAAAATATAATAAGGTTTATTCAATGAAGTATGTTGTAAGGAAATCCTAAATAATTATACAATCAAACTTCCCCATCTTTTTTTCTCCCATTTATTTATATAAATACTTCCAATCATAATAAAACATGATGCCTTTATTTCTTGTTTTTAAGTCTCTCCACGCTCAATACAACTTTTACTTTGGTTTCTGATTTTTTAGACAAAGTTAAGCCTCTTAGCCTAAAATCGAATTCGACATTTATTTTTTTAAATTACTTTCACAAAAATTTCCAACATCTTAAAGTATTAGTATAAACAGGGATATATATATCACTTGATATGAATCTTTCGTATGCTATCTTTAGTTCGAGTATTCAATATATAACTGTTTTAAATACTAAGAACAAGATTTATCTTCAGAGATGATAATCACAAGAACTAAGAACATCACAACTAAATGTGGCTTCAGTGAACTCCTTTCTGTTAAGCAATCTTATTAACCATAATTGAAAAAGGTTATCCATGCTTAAACATTCTACATGTCTCCAAATAGTAGAATTAATTTATTTTTTTTATATCTCACATTCACTAGAGATACGAACATTTTATAATATATAAGTGAGTGCAAATCTCCCCTTATAAATCGATTATTTAAGATTAAATCAGGTTTAAAGTTCATCGGTGGTGTGTGCAAATGAGAGTTTTGTTTGATTATCATGAGTTATGGGATATCGTTGATAGTGGAGTGTATGCATTAGCTGCTAATGCAACCGAGGCGCAACGAGTAGCGCATTGTGATCAGAAGAAGAAGGACAATAAGGCTTTGTATCTCATCCATCAAGGGATGAGTGACGAGACGTTTGAGCAGATAGAAGGAGCAACAACTGCCAGTGAGGTTTGGACAATTTTGTCAACCAATTATAAAGGTGATGACAAGATCAAGAGGGTGCGTCTTCAAACCCTAAGACACCAATATGAACTGTTGCAGATGGAAACCACAGAGACTATTGATTTCTATATAAATAAAGTTCTTGCCTTGACAAATCAGATGAAGACCAATGGTGAAACACATTCGGAGCAGGCAAAGGAGGAAAAGATTTTGAGATCTTTAACTCTCAGATTTGAATATGTTGTTGTCGCAATTGAAGAGGCCAATGACATTTCAAAAATGACAGTAAGGTTATTGTTTGGTTCTCTACGAACGCATGAGCAGCGGATGAATGACAATAAGATTGAAAAACCAATTGAACAAGATTTACAAGCACAAGCCTCAATTGGTAGCTCCTATCATAAACATGGTAGCAATTTCAACAAAGGTTGTGGTGGCCAGAATCATGGAGGCGCTTGGCGCGGGGAACGTGGTCGCGGAGGACGAGGAGACATTTATAATAAATTAAATGTTGAGTGTTATAATTGCCATAAACGTGGCCATTATGCAAATGAGTGCAGATCAAAAGGTGATAATCATGCTGCCAATTGTGCTCAAGAAGAGAGTAATCACGTATAAGATGAATAGGATCATACAATACTAATGGCAACCACATCAAATGAAACCCCAAACAATCAGACTTGGTATTTGGATAGAGGTTGCACGAATCATATGTGTGGTAAGAAGGAGTTGTTTGCAGATTTGGATGACTCATTTCGCACAAAAGTGAAATTCGATGATGACTGGTTCATTCCGGTGACTGGAAAAGGGCGAATTCTTATCGCATCGAAGAATGGTGATCACAGGTACATCTATGATGTTTTCTATGTACCTGATATGAAAAGTAATTTGTTGAGTATGAATCAGTTGGCCGAGAAGGGTTATATGATGCACATAGTTGAAAATAAATTATCAATTTTTGATAAAAAAAAGGTAGTTTGATTCTTAAATCCTTTTTATCAAAAAACCGCATGTTTCTAGTAGATATTCATATGGGTGATTTCAAGTGCTTGAATGCAATAGTGAATAATGAATCGTGCTTATGGCATTTACGCTTTGGGCACTTAAATTTCCAGAGTCTGGAAAATCTCTCCAAACGAAATTTAGTAAGTGGTTTATCCCATATTCATCATCCTGATCAATTGTGTGAGACTTGCATTTTTGGAAAGAATCACAGGATACCATTTGTTAAGGAGTCTTGGCGTGCAAAATTTCCTTTGGAGCTTGTTCATACAGATGTTTGTGGCCCAATGAACATATCATCAATTGGAGGTAATAAGTATTTTTTTAACCTTTATTGATGATTTTTCAAGGAAAACTTGGATTTATGTATTGAAAAGCAAGGATGAGGTATTCCACTGCTTTAAAATATTTAAAGCATTTGTTGAAAGAGAGAGTGACAGACAAATTAAGATGGTGCGTAGTGATGGAGGATGTGAGTACAAGTCTAATGAATTCAAGAGGCACTGTGAAGAACTTGGGTTGCAACATAACATAACTTGTCCCTACACACCTCAACACAATGGAGTTGCCGAGAGAAAGAATATAACAATCATGGACATGGCGAGGAGCATGCTTAAAGCGAAAGGTATGCCAAATTATTTTTGGGCTGAGGCCGTAACATGTGTGGTATATTTGATAAACATATCACCCACTCGGAGTGTTCCTAACATAACTCCGATGGAGGCATGGAGTGGATTCAAACCCAATGTGCAACACTTGAAGGTATTTGGGTCAATTACTTATGCTCATGTCCCTAAGGCAGCAAGATCGAAGTTGGATGATAAGGCAGTGAAGACCATTTTCATTGGATAT
>Ga0123342_1004131_pt1 | contig 22509 bp, 14 predicted proteins | sample Turbeawhitnodule_FD_89960 | JGI IMG/M metagenome (GOLD analysis project Ga0123342, IMG submission 89960) | Root nodule microbial communities of legume samples collected from Mexico - Turtle bean Mexico white nodule | ecosystem: Host-associated > Plants > Roots > Nodule | place: Mexico: Nepantla... | reverse complement strand
TCTTGGCGACGCCCTGGTTGGGCGACGCCTCCATCTAGGCGACGCCTCGCCTTGGCGACGCTTCCTCTTGGCGACGCTGGTACTTGGCGTCTCTTCACCTAGGCGACGCCTTGTGTTGACTTTAACTCCTGGCGTTGACTTTGACCTTGACTTTGTCAACGCCCGGATACGGGACGGTACAAAAAGGATAAACAAAAGTTTACCAAAAAGAAAGGTCTAGTGTCAACATGAGAAGATTTAAATCTTTTAGATTCAAAATTTGAAGAAGAATCGTATTTTAAAATAATGACAGACTCAACATGTATCAAACAAAAAATCTAACAAAAAAAAGACCTTTATGACTTTTATTTGATTAGAAAACATACTTATAATTAACATCTTATACTAAATATATTAGAACTGAGTTTAAGTCCATAAATAAATAAAAAAAGAAGAACATTAACTATGATTTAGATAGTTTAACCATGAAAAATTTAGAATTCTCCAAGACGAATAGATAGAAGAAGAAAATAAAAAAATTGAGTCAAAGACTAAAAGATAAAAATGACAAGGTGATTAAAAAGAGGTATGGTTGGTGAAAGAAAATCTAGGAAAAAGGAATAAAAATAATAATTTCACAATCTGACTCATGCAAAAAATCCTAAATAGGGTGCCACATGATAAAAGTGGTATAGTGATGTGAGTTGATTTTAGGATTGCTCATTTTATGGTGTGACACTTTACTTAAATTGAGATTTTCGAAATTTAAGAGTGAAGACCTTAGGAAAATCCTCACTGGATATTAACTTAACCAAGTGGTTAAGTAGATGTGAAGGTTCATTTCACAAAGACAAAAGGAAAAGACAATTATAAGGTGAAAATGATGCTAAAAGGTGCAGAGTTAAAGAACAAGGAAAAGAAACGAAAATAGAATTGCCGAAACAAGGAAAATCAAGCAAGAACATGATACAAAGAGTAAAAATGGAATGACAATGGAAGAATAGATAAAGGAAGGAGAAAGCTTATGTGATGGATTTGAGAAATGAAACACGCCACTTAGAGTGTAATTGGCCTCCAAGATAAGTGAAGATAGCCGTCACTTGAGAACTCTCAATACTCACAAGATAAGACCTAAATGCTAAGAGGAATTCAAATCTCACTAACACCTCACACAATTTGTGCAGAATAACTTTTCTTCTACTAATTTCAACTTGTGAAATACACTAGGTATGCCTCTTATTTATAGGTGAAGGAGTCTTGGAGAACAAGCTAAAGGGGTAAGATGAGAAAAGGGAAAAAATGGGCAGCCTTAGGGTTTGACTAAGTCAAACCCGCATCCTAGGTTTGTCCTTCTAGAAACTAGGTCAAAATGGTTTCCAAAAGGACTAGGAACAAGCTAAAATGCTACATACATCCTCCTATTATACTAAAGATACTTTATTCTAGCTTATCTCTGCTAGTTGGACTCCTAAAGTGAGCTCAAATTATTTACAAACATATTTACTTTTTAAGAAGACCAAAAAGAGGAACTTCTGATATTCGGGTTTATAACTTCTTCTTCTTTTGTTGATTTTTTCTCTAGGCTTGGTGGGGTATGACCTTGTATCTTGAGATGATTGACCATTTTGAAAAGTGTTTGTTATATCCTTAGTTATATGTCGATTTGTATCATATAGGCTATAAAAAAAAAAAACAAAGAAAATTATAAAGAAACTCCATATTTACAAGGTTATAATGTTTGTCTCCATTCCTTTATTTCTTGGTGTAATCCTAAATCTTAAATTTTTATTTTCCATATTTATATTTATTTATTTTCAAAGCTCACCTTTATAGTTACATCTATTAAAATGAATAATAATATTTATACACCTCCTTTCTAAGTCTCTCCCGAACTGTCCAACTCAATTTGGATAAGAACAAGTTGTTTTCTGGTGTTAATGCTTTGAAACAATTAACTCTTTAAAATCTAATTCAAAATCAGTGAGTTTTTTTAGCTCAAATTCAGGTTTTAGAAGTAGAAGACAATTCTACGCTTGCATTGGTTCATTGAATTGCACGACAGAAAGAGACACGTGGCAACTTGGCTAATTTTTTTTCCAAACACGAGCTAAAGACAATTGCTTTAAAAATGTCTCATCATCGCTGTGGAGGATCCTGTTCCCACGTTAAAAGGTTGTGTTTGTGCAAGGCACGAAATTGAATAAAAACTTGGAAGGTCTCTCTTTGATCCATGGAAGCAAAAGTAGGAAGGAAGAAGAAATTTAAAACAATTTAACTAATGGAATATTTCTCGAACAAGCCTTCAAGATCCATATGCTACAATTCTTACAAAAATTGAACAGCATTAAACAACAACAACAAAGAATAGGTAGACCTTTATTCTAGATGGTGATCAAGAAATCACTCAGCAAACTGAACACTTCATTCAGGAGCATCAATTAGCAACTACAAGAATTCCCCTCCCAAAGCAATCGGCATCTTGCTGCAAGAATCACTATCAAGGAAACACCAAGCTTATACTTATAAGCTTCGCTTCTGCAATGTATCCAAATAATCAAATACATTTTCGGATTACTATTACTCTCTCTATTCAATAGTAGATTCAGAATAAAAACAAGATACAAAGAGTATCTTTCTCCAAAAGTATATTAACCACCCAAGAATACGCTCAGAAGAGATGTTAACAAGTTTTGAACTGAATGATTAGGATGTGGGGGAAAGAATCTCCATCACAGAAGTGAAAGTTCCAGTAACTGCAATCACAAACCCAAAAACCACAATTGCTCCATCCCAAACAAGACAACTCCACCCCAACTCGTCCTTAAAAACAATAAGATGAAACAGTGCAGGCAACACAAAACTCAACACAACACACACACTGCTTCCCACCAGGGACAAAAAATCCGCAAAATTAGGCACCAAAAGCGCCACCAAACTAATCACCAACACCATGAACCATCTCAACCACAAGCAGTACCTAGACCCACAGAACCTTCTCTCCATCACCTCATTCACAGGATTCATCATAATCGGAAAAGTGAAAAACAAATTGATACAAAGCCCCAACTGAACCAAAAGAGTAATCACCCCAGGACCCAAATTGGTGGTGATAATACCCTTAGTTTCTTCCCCAAACGCAAAGTAACCTAAACCCCCAAACAAACTAAACAACACAGAAATCGACCCCATCCCCAAACCCAAAACCCTACCGAACTTCTCCTTATCCTTGGCCTCAGTTTCCAACGGCAGAACCATTCCGATTCCCTCAAAAGCATACACAGCCACACCGATGCCGTAGAAAAACACAGACAAACCCCCGAACATTTTCAAATCGGGCCTATTCTTAACAGAAACAAAAACATCCTGGACCATGACAATACTCTTGGCAAGAAGATCAACCACGTCAGCGAAGATACTCAACGGAGCCAAAAGAGTCAAAGTACGAACCGAAATGAGTCCTAACTGGAAGGGGAAGCAGGCCCAGAGGAACAAAACCTTGGGGGTGAAACCGAGGAAAACCGGCGTCGTTTCGTTGTTGGTAAGGAACGCGAGAGTGGAGGAAATAAAGATGAGGTAGCTGACGCAAAAGCCGGATTGGGAGAGGACGATCATGAGGTCGACGGCGAGGCGGCCCAGTGGGCCGCAGATGGTAAAACCCAGGTCACCGAAGGAGGGGATTGCGGTGAAGGGCGTTAGGGATTGGAGTTTGCGGCGCGTGAGGACGAGGAGCATCATGCAGTGGTAGGTGAGGAAAGCGACGGAGAAGAGCATGAGGAGGCCCATGAGCCAGCCCGTTCGCTTGAAGCTGTAAGGCAGGCCCAAGACGCCGGCTCCAACTACGGAGATGAAGATGTTGGCGAAGGTCTTGAGATTGGAGGACAGAGCTGGTGCCTTCCCCAGGAGAGGAGTGTCCTCTCTAGGGTAGGGTGGAAGGGAATAGGACGACGACCCTGCTTCCTCGGAGAACACCATTGTTTCTCTCTCCAATGTTCAATTCTCAGTTCTCAATTACTGCTACATAGGATTATGTTTTTTTTCAATCTCTGTTACCATTATATAAGAAGTAGGTTGGATAAAATATTGGGATATGTAGAACGTGGTCAACTTGCTATGGCGGCTATGCTTTTTCTCACTGCACCACTTTTAGTTTTCGTGTTACGCTTCTCTATACCTTTTATTTATTTATTTTATTTCATTAATTGGGGTGTTTTTTCTTTATTTTTCTCAATCTTTAATAAATAAACGAGATCTAATCTCAACTGTAAGAGGGCTCCAGATTAATGGTTCTTATTGATATTTTATTGTTTTTTTTAATACAATATATGTCCCTAACTGTTAGCAGTCCCTAACAGTAATAACTATCTTTTTTGCCAATGGAAGCATGTAGGCACTCCAAAGAAATGGCAGGTGAGTTAAGAACTACCCAACAGAGAGAGAAGTTTAGATTAAATGTCTGTAACGCTAACGTGTGTGGGTTGCATTCAGTGACTTATGTTGATTTGGAAGCGGAAAAAATTACTAAAGTCGAAAACATCATACGCACATATATGTGAAGAATTATGTAGATCTGTGATAATTTATATCTCGCTACCTTTCCTTTTTGGTGAACTGGTGGTGTGTGATACTTGGTAATTTATATTTCTATTTATTTAACATTCTTAATAGTGTAGGAATTTTATATTTTTATTTAAATATAGTATTAAATAGTTTAAAATTTCTATTTTTTTAAGATTTTTAATAATTTTTAAGAATTTTATTTCATATTTTTATTTAAATAAGATATTAAATAATTTAAAATTTGTATTTAGTTAAGGTTTTGAATGATTTAGGAAATTTATTTATTTTAAATTTTAATTTAAAAAGGATATTCAATAATTTAGAATTTGTATTTATTTAGAATTTTGAATAATTTAGGAATCTTATTTATTTTATATTTTATTTTAAATAGAAAATTAAATAAATAGTTTAGGAATTTGTATTAATTTAAAATTTTTAATAATTTAGAAATTTTATTTATAACAACTTTTTTTTAAAAAAATAAATAATTTAGGATTTTTATTTATTTAAAATTTTGAATAATTTAATAATCTTATTGATTTCATATTTTTATTTAAATAGAAAATTAAATAATTTAGGTTTTGTATTTATTTAAGAACTTAAATAATCTAGAAATTTTATTTATTTTATATTTTAATTTAAACAATATATTAAATAATTTAAGATTTGTAATTATTTAAAATTTTGAATAAATTAAAATTTTATTTTTTTCATATTTTTTAAATACGAAATTAAATAATTTAGATTTTTATTTATTTAAAACTTTAAATAAATTGAAATTTTTATTTATTTCATATTTTATTTAAATACTAACATTTAATAATTTAGATTTATTTTAGAATTTTAAATAATTTAATAATTTTATTTATCTCATATTTATATTAAATAGAACATTAAATAATTTAAGATTTGTATTTATTTAAAATTTGTATTTATATAAAATATGTGTCAAAATTTGTAAAATACTTTACATAAATTTTAATTTTTTTTTGTATAAAACAATTTAATCATATTATATTTTAATTTAATTTAATTTTAACTAAAAAGGTAATTAGAATCTTATACTTTTATCTATCTTAAAAAATTATTTTATTAATTACACTTATCACATTATTATCACATTTTCATAAATTTATTTTTCTTTATTTCACGTTTTTCTTTTAATTCAAACAATCTTGACTTGAATTCCCTCCTTTAAATCAATCTTTAAATAAAATCCAAAGAAATGTTTGACATCATTACGTTCAAAGTTAAGTTAGATCAAACTCTTTCAAATTGTTCAAGGACACCTCTTTTAAATTGTATAAATACAAAATAACTATATTATTAAACACTTGTAAGAGTCAAGTGATAGTACTTTTATTCTAATATTAAAAAGACTGTGAAATTTAACAATAATGCTTATAGCTTCTTATAATTAGCCTCATTACTATATTGTATTTGAATAGATTAATTATTAGGATTTTATTTTAAGAAAGTAACATCTTTCCCTCCTAATAAATTATATATTTTATTTAAAAATTAATTACATTCTTTGTTCTTTTTATAAAATTTATGTTAGATATTATTATGAATTTTGATATCTCATTGAGTTAGACACCCCGCCTCAAAATCTACCAATCATCTATCATCACATGAAACATAAGAAAAGAAAAGAATATAAAATATGGAAGGCCAAACCAAAACTCATATAAGGAAAATGAATACAACATAAATACATAATAAAGGAAATTGGTATATGTTATGGAAAAAATGCAAACTAAGATAAGGAGGCATAACAAAGTACCCAAAAAAAAGTCTAACTTATTATCAACATCCAAATTGACCAATTTATCAACACATTTATTTCTTTCACTAAACATATGAGAAACTTTGAAATTCATTAAAAAAAAGTGTATACACCTTCTCCACCTCCCTCTAAGAGTCCAAGCAACCATTTCAGCATAAGACAAAGCTTGATGGAGCAAAGTAGACTCACTCTCCAATCAAAGTTTTTCAAACTCAACCCTTTGAGCATTTTCAATGGCAAGAATGCCCCTGTGACCTCAGCATACAAGACATTTTGATTTCCCAAAAAAGCATAAAAATCACCAATATATTTCCTACAACTTCCTTTGAAGATACTTGCATGAGCAATAGGGCTTGGAGACCTCCAAATAACACTGTTAATGTTCACTTTAGTCCAACCCACAACAAAGAAGTTCCAACACACTTGCACATGAACAAAGACCTTACCAAGTCTAGTGTTAATGCCAAAAAACTTCAAAACAAAGAATTCATCCATATCATTAGAGATATTACTTGAAATCCAAATGCAGCTTAACCATGTAAATGACAAAGACCATTGGAGAGAGCACATAATTTAACGTGCTTAATAATAAAGCTATCAAGAGACTTAAAAAATGTAATAAAACCAGAATATGAAAAATTATTAAGATAAGGAAAAATATTCTAAAGTCATGACTAAATAAAACAAGTACAAGGACAACTGAAAAACAGATGGTTAATACTTATTACTCCTTACACAGAGAGCGCATAGAACATAAAACAACACCTCTTTTCTGAACCTCATTATTAGTATGAAGCTTTATGAAATGACTTTTTAAAGCACTATAGATTTAGCACGAGGAATTGAGCTAAACCAAATTAACTTTCCTCAGTCACAAGGAGAAGAAAAAAAAAATCTCTGACAAATCTTTGATTAAGAACCCCATTGTGGTTCATCCTCCAAATAAGAACATCAGACAGACCATAGAACTTTAAATAATTAATAGAATGAATATAAAGATGTTTATAAATATCCAAAAAAAGATATCAATCAAAGTTGTAGAAATAAGACTAATTCTTTCAAGACAAGACACCTTAGTAATAATAAAATGTATTTATGAGAACATCATAAATCATTTCAGAAATTAATTTAATCATCCTTCTTAACCGTATTATTATCATAATATTCAGTAATGTGAGACTAAATAGACCAAAAGATATTACTGTAAACAAAACCACAAGCTAACCAAAAGAGATAGGTTTTTTTTTTTACCGAAATAGGCTTTGTTTTGCACCAGTATACCCTTGCAAACTCTCATCCTGTTTAGAATTGTAAACATAATTCCATTCAAGAGTAACCTTCATTTCAAATGAAACATGTTCTTAATGTTTACTCAATATTTAAAAAAGATCGAAGTTTTCATCTCACTGAGAGATCAACCAAATCGTTGAAAAGGGCACTAATAACTTTTTCAACATTCGATTAAATACCAAATTAAAAAAAGGTTTAATAAATTTTAGGTGCTTTATTGGTTTTAGTTTTTCTTAAAAGTTATAATTTCATTAGATTTTTATGACAGGTTGCAATATTTGAAAACGGTATCAAATTAAGATTATTTAGAGTAATATCATAAGAGCATTGTAGAAATGCAAACACATAGGGAGCTGCTACTCCCCTGTTTATGCTAGTTATTATAATGAAAAGACATTTGATTCTCTTCTTATTTTTTTTATTAACATTTTTAATTTAGAAATATCCTTGTGTGGTAGGCACTTGCTCGCTATATAATATGAATATCCTACATCAAATTCAGATATTTATAAGGGAATTTATTTTGATCGTGGCTATTTTATTTATTCACTAAAGGCCAAGGCGTTTGTCGGTCCCCATTAGAGAAAGGACACCACAACTTTGTTTCTCCTTTGTTCATCTTTCAAGCAAGATTTGTCCAAAAAAGTCATGTCAAGTGTGATAGGGAGTGAAGATAATTCATTCGATGTAAATCTTAAAGATGCAGATAAAATAAAAAAACTCAAATATCTGTCGTGTGTGATAGTAACAAGCTAACTAATAGCCTACCATCATCATCCAACTGGTCAGGTGTCGGTGTACCCATTCATAAGTTTGAGGTGTTGCAGTGTACTATTTCTTGTCGTTTAACCAGAAGAAGACGTGAAGTTTTTTGCTGTCAATACGGAGAACCAAGAGAAATTTAAGAAGGTATGGACACCCATAGCCATTAAGATAAGGTTTGTAGGAATTAACTCGGAGTAAACGACAAAAACACTAGGTGTTAGATTTAATTGATGGAAGTCAGTCGCATCGATTTCCACCAAATAAACAATTCCTGAATACTTAATGTGTGGGGAGTATTAAGAGTGTGAAGCAAAGACATTGTTTGTGGGACAGAGTTTGCAATATGATTACTAGAGTATGTCATATACGTCGAGTGTATTCTTATTGATACGTCTTTCTTGACGCAGAGAGAGTAGCAGTGAATTCCAAATAAAAAGGTTGGGAAGGATGCCCTTGTCTACCATTTCTCTGAAGACTTGCATGGCTTTTTGAAGGTCCCCTTTCCTACATAAGACATCTATCAGAGGACAGTATGTTTCTGTATTGGGTGCACAACCTCTTGCGATCATGTCTTCCACCAACTTCAAGGCATTCTCAACTCTTCCCTGTCTGCAAAACCCCGTGATGACAGCATTGAGTGTAGATGGAATGGGAAAACAGTTATTAGCAATCATTTCATTCATCAGCTCAACTGCCTCTCGGACACTACCTTGTTGGGAAAATCCATGAACAAGGCAGTCATAAACTAAAATACTTGGAATTCCACCTTCATCAGTCATCTGATTATATACCCTCTTTGCATCCTCAATAGATCCCTTCTTGCAGTGTTCTAAAATCTTCAGGCTTCTGTCAACAGCTCTAGGGAACAAGTTCCCCATCTTTGTAAGAAACTCAGCTGCCTCATCAAATCGGTTTTGCTTAAACAGGCCATATATTATGCTATTATAAGGACTGATGTGCCCTCTAGAGCCTTCTTTGCTTTCCTCCATTAGCTCCAAAATAGAAAAACCATCTTCAATTCTTCCTTCTAAACACAGACCCCTAATTAATGAGTCGAATGTAACAAAGTTCCATTGGATCCCATCTATTTTCATATCATTAAATAGATCAAGAGCCAAATCCAACATCCCAGATTCACAAAAGCCAGATATCAGTGCATTAAAGGTATCCACATTTGGAAGACAGCCTTTACTCTCCATCTGCTTCAAAAAATGAAGCCCAACCTTCACCTTCCCCACTCCACAAAACCCCTTTATCAAGGTGTTGTAAGCCACAACATCTAGCGAACCTCCCATGCTCTCAACTCTCTCTAAAACCTCAGCGGCCTCTGTGGCGCGTCCAGCATTGCATAGAATTTCCAGCACTTTAGTAACAGAGACAGTATCAGGCACAAATCCCAGGCTAAAACTCTTCTCCAGCAGGACAAGAGGCTGAACTGAATTCCCTTCCTTACAGTACCCAGATATCAAAATATTAAAGGTAACATCATTAGGCTCCTCCATCTCACTCATCAAGCTCCTAGCCCTCCCTACCTTCCCATTCCTACAAAGCGCATGAAGCAAAGTGTTGTAAACCACAGTGTTTGGAGTAACCCCTCTGGACTTAATAAGCTGCAAGAGCTTAAAACCTTCACCTATCCTATTAGTGAGGCACATCCCTTTCATCAAAATCCCAAAAGTGTAATCGTCCCCCTCAACCCCACTCGCCATCATGCTCTTTCTATAAAATTCCCGGGCCATGTCAATGTCCTCCTTCACAAGGACATCCAAAATTGAGTTGAAAATCTTGAGGGAGGGACTGCCATGGAACTTGTACGCCAAGTCAAGTACTTTGATTACAGTTCTAATCATCCGCGCTCGGCCGAGGCCGCGGATGATGGTGACGAAGATGGCATCATTGGGTGGTGCACCGAGTGATTGGGGCATTTCGTCGAGCAGTTGCTTGACAGTGTCGAAACGGCGGAAGGTGCAGAGCTTGTGAATCAAGGCGCGGTATGTGGATTGAGAATGGGCGAAGTTGGGAACAGTGGACGCCCATCTGAAGCATTCCAACGCTTGGGTAGCAGATTTCTGGTCCAGTATCAGCTGCGAAACATGCTCCTCGCTTGGTGCAGAAGAAGAATACGAAGATGAAGATGAAGATGTAGATGAATGCGTTTGGAATTGGAAACGCCTTAGATAAGGGATTGAGGAGGATCTACGATATGCCAATGCTTTCCAAAGTTTATGCATCTCATCAATCGAGGCTAAGTGCAAAGATTATTCAGAGTAGAAAATCTTGCTATAAACAATGACTTTCCCAATGAACAAATCGCCCCACTCAATCCAAATGTTTTCCCGTTAAAGAAAAAATGAGTCATTTTTGTCTATTCTTATTGAGTATCTATATCTATATACGTATATAAATTAAACTCTTCAGCATTTAAACACCATCCTTTCCCAAAGATTAATGGGTCTAACATTCGTAACTCTTGATAATCATCCCTAAGTTTTTACTGGTTCTCTGCTCCGCTATGGGATTTACTTCTGAAAGGTTATGTTTTCTTGATTATTGTATTTATTTAACACCCTTTTTTCTTATAAAGGAAGGGGCCTAAAGTCCAAACAAAGGGACACTAACCACAGAAAAGGACAGCTGAATCATTTGCTGACAAAGGAATGCAAAGAAAAATAGGAAGACTTTTATTCATGCTCTTCAACTATATCAACCTACACCCTCTTCTTTCATTATACAAGTTTACTTACAATTGTAATTCTGAATTAAGAAAGTGTTTCCTTTCATTCCAAAAATATTATTGTACATTCCGGGTTAACCTTTTCTAAAATGAACAAAAGAATGTGTTGATATTATTGGAGCTTAGGAATGGCATAAAAAATTCTATGGCCTGAGATCATGCTCATGCCTTATCTTGCGCGCTGGACCATTAGCTTCTATGAAAATGTGATTGCACAACAAGGATTCCAGGGAATTAGTACTAGAGAGAATATCCCTGACAAGATTGTAGCAATGAGGCTGAACATGAACACTATCAATCGTTCCTAAGTATTATGTCCATTTATCTTTTTAACAGAATCATTTTCAACTTTGATAAGTGATTATCTGTTTTTCCTTTAATTTGCCAAATGTGTGAAGGCAAAGACAGGTCAACAACAATAAGAAAACATGGTGAATGTTCCTAACAAATTTACAATGACTTGAAAATGTTGTAAAAGATAAACTATGGGGGGGGGAATACAAATCATTTACTTCATAGCTCTTTTCAGTGGACAATGGAAGTTTGCTACTATTGTGTTGTGTATTTGTATCACTTCCCGCCATTGAAAATGGGAAGACTGACACTGAAGGATACTCAAAAATTGGACTTCAAGAAGCTTGTTGTAGACAACAAGACCAGAAGTATGTGCGAACCTTGCCGGGTGATAGTCCTTGTAATAATCATATAGTACAAGTAATGAAGGCTCAGAATCTGATTGGTAGGTACTCCCCAATTCGAGTTGTTACAAGTCGTGTAACATTATTATTGACATTTAAGCAAACAACAATATTCAAGGGCAGTAGGGGTAGCAGTTAGTCAGAAAAATCCCCACTGAAGAACACCCTACTCAATAATCTGTACAAATCAGCAACAACATTTATTCATCTACCATTCAAGACACCCTTGAGAAGATCAAGGCCCTCAGCAGAAATACTCCTCCTCCTATATGATCTAGGAATTTCAATTTTAGAAGGTGGATCTTTGGAGAAACACACAATCACTACTGTGAGGTTGTCACATGTGTTGCGTTGGAGGGCCTCCAAAACAAGTACTTTTGCGCATTTGTTGGGATCATTATGCTGCATGAGCTCCTTCCTCACCATTGTCACGGCACACTGGCTGCTCATCACATCCCACAATCCATCACAGCCCATTATCAAAAACTCATCCTCTTCGGTCAGCACAATCTCCTCCAGCTCCGGCTCGCAGCTTAAAGGACTCTTAGAACCTTTAGTGCCTTTTATGTGCCAATCTCCAAGAGCACGAGCAACTGATAGTTGGCCATTGAGGTATCCATCATAGATAACCCCACCCAGTTTTTCAATTCTTAATCTTTCAGAAGTGCAATTTGGTTTATGGTCTTTGGAAAGTTCAACGGCTCTGCCCCGTTTTCCCAATACAGCACGAGAATCTCCTGCATTGGCAATCAGCATGGAACTGCAAAATAGATTACTAGTACAATTAACACCATTTGCTTGTGCTAGAAGCATGCATTAAAATTCATATATGCAACCACCAACAGCGTCTAAAAATCATTATTCTAATCATATAGTTCTCAGTCCTTACCTTCCCAACATAAAGGCTATCAGAGCGGTGGTGCCTGAAGAGCTATCAAGAGCACTGGCATCTCTAAAAGCAAGATCAGCCTTCACAAATGCGCTCTTAATTGCTTTCTTAATGCCAAAGGGGAAATGGGCATCTTCAACTATAAACTTGAGGATGTTCTTTCTCGTAAATGATGCTGCGTCAACACCACCATGTCCATCAAATACCTGTATATCATCAATCCCCATGAATACCTAATCTAAGGGACATGCAAAAGGCAACGGGATTGGAATACTAATCAAAGCATGGTAGTCAAAGAATAATTTCTATGATGTATTAATCTTTGTAAATCTTTTAGGTCAATGTGGTAAATCAGTGATTGGGAATTCATTCATATCTTATGGAATATTGCTCCACTTATGAAGAGAATTTGCCCACTTCATTAGGTTAATAATAGGATCGATCTAACTCAACACAAGAAACATACCCCATAAAATGCTGCAGGAGAAGCAATGTTTGCTCCAAGACCGTCACATTCACTAAGAATATCAATGCATATGAATTCATCCTCCATGTACTGCTTTGGTCCTTTATCAGAATAGCTTCCAGATCGAATATCAAGTGGAAAGTGTGATTTTTTTTCTGTTCTTGATTTAAGTCCAATAATATTAATATTTGATTCCTAGACAGAAGAAGATAGGGCATAATTACTGGCTAGGACTACGTCAAAATATATGGATAATAGCAGCTTGAACAAATAAACAATCCATTTTCTTTACATGGAATTAATTGTCTTTCTATGCTTTCATAGACATGAACACTATACTTGAAACAAACCGGTCAAAACAAGGACATAAACCAACAAATTGCTCAAAAGTTTAATAGTAAAATGCCATTTCAACTTTCAAGAAAAGTTATCCTATGGATTGCAGCTTTTATAAATCACCAGAAATTATATCGACCCTTTTGCAATTAGCTGCAGATTCAATCGGATCCAGATGCACGTTTGAAAACTGTTTGAGAAATAGGAAATCATGTCTGGGATATGGAAGTTATAACTATTAGCTTCTCAATAAACGCATAAAACTACATATCAAAGGTGGAACGAAACACGCCAAAAGCCTCTTTTGTAACAATACAACTACTATATTAACAAGTCCTAGGATAATATCAAAACAATAAATGAGAGGAAACAATATGTTCCAAGCTTTCCTAAATCCTATGTTTCTTTCAACCAAATTGTGTCGAGCCATCAAAATGCTGCACAGGTGTTGTTGAATTGAATCTAGCTGATATCCAACCCACAAGAACAGAAACATGGAATTTCAATTTGATTATACTAACCGGTTCAGCAGACCAAGAAGAGCTGCTGAAATGTCGCATAGACGAATAGTCCCTGGGAGGCTTCCCTGAATTCTGATTCAAATTCCCCACCGTATCCCCATTCAGGTCCTCCATGGAACCCTCACTACTACGCCTGGGGCAGGGGCATGCACCACTAACACCACCACTCATTGTATCTGCCTCACACGTGCAACATTTCCTTGTCCCATATCACCAATCCACCAATCAATCACAACCACAACCAAACAAGAGCTTAAAAATTTATTTTTTCATAATATTTATTTATTTTTATTTACCCTTATACCAGAAGCTTCTCCAAAACTATTCAAACAACCACCACACCCGAGAAAGAAGCCATTTTTAAAGCACCCCAGAAGAACACACAGGCAGATACAGCTATAGGAAACGTGGTTGGCACTTGATCCAAGCAAAAAAGAAAAACTGTAGCGAAGGCAACCGTGAGAAACACGAGAAAAATGTGGTAGCGTGCAGAGAAAGGAAGAAATGGTGGTGGCAAAGTGAGAAGATTAAGAGCAGAAAAACGAAGACCAATATAGATATAAATGGATATGAGAGAGAAGGGGGAACCGTTGAGAAGAGTATATATAAAGTGATTGGCAAATGCAAGTTTTGCGGTCGCCATTGTAGCGCTTGAAAGGAACTGACATGTGGCTTCTTCTGCTGCCATTTGTGTTACTAGTTGACCGGATACAAGGCCTTCTGCTCCTCCAACCTCTTGCATTCCATCATCATTTTTCTTTCATCATATCAACATACTAATCATACTAATCATTCTTTTCACATTTTTCTATATAAATTCTCACCAAAATAACAAGGTCAACACATTCTCTTACCTTAATATATTTTTCCAATATTAACCTTTTTATTTCTTAATCATTGTACTGAAGTATGTTACTCACTTCAACTTGGAGGAATCAAATTTATAAGAGAATCCCAATTATCTGAACTCAGCAACTATACAATTTTTATCACCTGTTATTATCAAATTATGTACAACCAATTCATTTCACGCATATAAACAAATAAATTCACAAAAAACTTCTAATCCTTACAATTTATTTTGCCCCTAATTTTTGTAACTATTTTTTCCAACGGTATTAGTTCAATGTTAAAATAATTAAGATGAATACTTGTATTTGAGAGTTTAACTGTAAAGGCATTAATATTTATTTATTCTTTATTTATAATTTTTTCTACTTAAAAATAAATAATTTTAAAAAAAAAATAGTTTACTTCCTTAGTGTATTATCGTGTCAAACTAAATAATATATTAAGTTATTTTTCTAAATAAAACAGTTCTTTTAAATATTTTAGGGGTGCAGTAGTTCTCAAGTTAATGCATGCATAATTAATGGCATGTGCTCTGGTCACGTATTCAGAGAGTTTATCAAGTTGCTAATTTTTTTTGACAAAGTTTGAGTTGGATTTAGATACTTCTAACATTTCTAATGTTTTCTATTCTTTTATTGACTTTTGCACTATTGACGTATAGAACATTTTCATTTATTATCAAGAGCAATGATTAATACTACCCAATATTTTTAATATATATAGAATTTTTTTATTTTATTTTAATGGGAGACTACAACCAATAAATTTTGATAATTGATGTATTGAATGATGAACATTATAACATTTTGAAATTTTACATCTTTTTAAGACAATGAAATTCAATCTAAAAAATTGGAAATAATTTTTTCCATTAACTATCCACTATTTTATAAAGAAGTTTTTATCTCATTCTCTATGTAAAAGGAACTTGTGAGAAAGAGAAGTCTAAGTAAGTGAAAATACAGAGAATAAATGAAATGAGAATTGATATTCATCATAATTTGAGATTAAAAATTCTAGTAAAAAGCTATAGAATTGTATTACATCCTCCTATAGTGAGATTAAGTATTATCATCGTAGGATGAGATAAACAAATATTGTAATCATACTTTATTATAGTAAAAACATTTTTGACATTTTTTAGACTAAATTACATGAGTTTTTACTTCTCAAGTTAATGATGTTTTTCCATATTAATTTTTTCTTTATATCATTATCTTATTTTGTTCTATTTTTTTATCTATTTATTATTTCTGTCCCTAATTATCTCAAGACTATTTTTTAATTCAACAAAATCATAACATATAACAAAATTTATAACATTTTAAAAGGCTAAATACAAAATGGACGACAAAAAGAATAGGACGACGTATCCAAGAAAGTTATAAATTAAAATAAAAAGTGATTAATTTTTACATTTATCTAAAACATTAATATGAAAAAGATTTTAAAGTAGATTAGAAAAGTCTATAACAAATAAAGTATGAGTCTTAATTTTTTAATTTATCTGTACATTTTCTTATTATTCTACTATCATTTTTTTTAACAAATTTCCTCACTTTTCTTTTTTTATATTTTAGCATCATATTTTTTAATTTCCATACACTTTAACAATTTCTTAAATAAATAATAACTCAGTAAATAAAAAAGGTAAAAGCAACTTTGAATTTATTTTCATATTTTATTTTTTTGTTTCAAGGCACGTTAATACGTAATTGGATATTTAATAAATGAATAAATATGAAACTAAAATACATGCCAATAAACTATAAGAAAAAAACCTGAACAGTAAAAATTTACAGAATAATAGTTAAATAATAAAATGAACAATAAAGAAGAATCATTAAATTATTAGTTATAATAGTAACATAAAAGAAAATAAACTATGTCTACATCACTTTTGTTTTGTTCTCTTATTCTGTTTTTTTTATGACTTTATTTTGTGGATTGAGAAGGACGTTCTACCGTAAATGAAACATGGCTTTCGACACACTTTACTGTCAACACAGTTACACAGTATTACGCTTATTTTTTATTTCACTTTAAATTGTGCTAAAAAATCAAATTTCAATTAATATTGAAATTGATCTAAAATAATAATAAAATTGTGTTACGCAGATAAATATTAAAATCGTATTAAAATTTATTTATTTTAATAATTTTTAAAATTTTATCTATTTTAATAATTAATTTACAAAATTATTCTACTTTCGTAAAAAAAAAAACTCATAACCAATAACTTTACTTTGAGGCGGAGATCCCGTCATGTGTTTCACATGAAAAATCAAACATATTACTACTATTATTAGTATTTTATAGTAAATATACCAATTGTCACTACATGACAGTCCTTAAAGTTGGAAGGGGTTCAAATCTGTGCTGTTGTGGACACGACAATTATCTCCAACTGTTTCGAGGCAATTTCACACTTTGAGGTGCAATTTCAGTACCCAATTTATTGGTGCCAAGGGTCATTATTGCACATCATCACTCAAATAAAACAGAAGGAGGAGCAATATCTTCCCAGTGGCATTAATTTTGATGGACCATATCTCCCCTCACCAACCTTAGCATTAGCAATAGCCTTAATTCCAATTTCTCCCCCCATTTACTTTACTTTTCATCAGTGTTCAAATTCTTCATATTCCACTATGTTTTTCAAGGTCTCTTGCTTTTACTTTTGGTTCCCTCTTCCTGTGCAAGTATTGGCCACTGGTTAAAGTTTGTCCTTTTGTGAATCTACCAGGCATGTATAATCCTTTTTGAGAAAAGTTGTATTTTTACATGTTGGTGTATTGCAAATCTGTACTTGTTTGCCTTAGTTGTAGGCACTTAAGTGTTTTTTTGTTTCCCCATCGAATGTTTGTCTAAGATTTATTTATATTTGGTATGTTTAAGATTTGGTTTTTGAATTTGTGAGCTATCTTGTTTTGGGGGGAGGGGGGGTTCTATTACTACCTCTTTTCAAGAACTATCTCTTTTCAAGATGTTAGTTTAGTTACTAGTAGTTGTTGTACTTTCTTTTAGAAAATAAAACAGAATTGGAGATATTGCTTCACTTGTTTGTAGAGGAGGTTGTTCATTTGTGGTTATTGTTTAACAGGCCCCTTATCCAACCATGATTAAAGTTTGGCCCTTGGTTTTCATGGTTCTCTCCATTGGATGCTTTTCAAATGGGCGTGGCGGGCAAAATTCCACAGTACCAGATTTTGTAAATATTGGGGCTCTCTTCTCCTTCAATACCAGTGTTGGTAGAACTATAAAAGTTGCATTAGAAGCTGCCTTTGAAGATATAAATTCTGATCCAACTATTCTTGGTAGAACCAAGCTAAACCTCTCACTGCAAGAAGATTCTAAGTACAGAGGTTTCCTGAGCATTGCCGAGGGTATGTCTTTCATAGTATCACCCTTGTTATGTGTTAAAACCATAAAAATAATCTTTCTCAGCCACAGATCAAGTTACTTCAACTCTGTGAAATTATAGCTCTACGTGATAACAGTTTTGCAGGTCATGGCAAGACAGACGGTGGCGATAATAGGCCCCCATAGTTCTGTAACAGCTCATGTCATAACTAATATTGCAAATGAGCTCCAAGTTCCTCTTTTGTCATTTTCAGCTTTAGACCCTACTCTTTCTTCACTTCAATTCCCATTCTTCATTAGAACTTGCCATAGTGATCTTTTTCAAATGACTGCAATAGCAGACCTTATTGACTACTATGGCTGGAAAGATGTTATCGCTGTCTACCCTGACGATGATAATGGGAGAAATGGAATTGGCGCATTAGGTGATAAGCTTGCGGAGAGGCGTTGCAAGATATCATATAAAGCAGCTTTGAGTCCCCAAGCATCTATGGAAGAGATTACTAATGTGCTTGTGCAGGTGGCTCTGGCAGAATCACGGGTAATAGTTGTTCATGGCAATACTCTACTTGGCCCCCAGGTGTTTACAGTTGCAAAGAATCTAGGAATGATGGGAACTGGTTATGTCTGGATAGCCACTGCCTTCCTCTCTGCTCTGCTTGATATCAACTATCCCCCTTCTCCTGATTCAATGGATGAAATTCAAGGAGTTCTTACACCACGTATCTACACGCCAGATTCACAGCGCAGAAGAAGTTTTGTTTCTAGGTGGAAAAACTTGACTAGTGGAAATACTGCGAATGTCAAACTTGGATTGAGTTTTTTACCTCTCTTTGCATATGACACTGTTTATGTACTTGCTCGTGCTCTTGATGCATTTTTCAAAGAAGGTAACCAAATTACATTCTCAACTGATTCAAAGCTATCTAGCATACATGGAAACAACTTGAATCTTGAGGCCTTGAAAATCTTTAATGAAGGAAATATGTTACGTAGTAACATCTATGAGGTAAACATGGTTGGTGTATCAGGTCCATTCAAGTTTACATCTGATAGAAACCTTGCTAATCCTGCATATGAAATCATTAATGTGATTGGAACAGGAACTCGGAGGATTGGTTATTGGTCTAATTACTCTGGTTTATCAGTTGTTCCTCCAGAAACTCTTTATTCCAAACCAGTCAATCTTGCCAGGAAAAATCAAAAGCTGTTTCCTGTGATTTGGCCTGGAAACACAGATGAGAGACCTCGTGGTTGGGTTTTTCCAAACAATGGAAGGCTCTTAAAGATTGGAGTACCAAGAGGTGTTAGTTACCAAGAATTTGTCTCACAGATAAAAGGCACTGATATGTTTGAGGGTTTCTGCATTGATGTATTTCTTGCTGCGGTGAATCTGTTGCCTTATGCTGTCCCCTACAGGTTCATCTCATACGGGGATGGTAAGAACAATCCTAGCATGACTGAGCTTGTCCGTCTGATCACAACGGGTGTGAGTATCATGCCGATAACCTTTTGTGCAGTTTGGATGTTTTATGGCAATCTTCCAAGACCAATTTTCTTCTTCTCATGCAGGAATTTGATGGTGCGGTAGGTGACATTGCAATTACTACAGAAAGAACAAGGATGGTGGATTTTACTCAGCCATATATTGAGTCTGGTCTAGTGGTAGTAGCTCCCGTTGGGAAGGCAGAATCTCATGCTTTGGCCTTTTTGGCCCCTTTTACACCAAAGATGTGGTGTGTCACAGCTGTCTTTTTCATATTAGTGGGAGCTGTTGTTTGGATTTTGGAGCATAGGGTAAATGATGAATTTAGGGGACCACCCAAAAAACAAGTAGTTACCATTTTATGGTAAGGAAATCTTTGTATCTCTCCTCTTTGGACCTTTTTTAGAACTCATCTTTGTTAATGGTACATACTACAATTATAAAGAGGCTTCAATTTTCCTATTATATTTATGTGTATACAGCTTTGTTTGTAACAAACTTGAGGTAGGAACAATTATGTTTGTAACTTGTTTGGTTTGCATCTTGCAGGTTTAGCTTTTCAACAATGTTCTTTTCGCACAGTAAGTGCCAAACTTTTGTCTTTTGTGACATCTATTGTCAAAGTGATAGCTCCCCTTCGATTAATCAAGCTGCTTTTCTCTAAACCATGTAGGGGAAAATACAGTGAGCACACTTGGTCGTGCTGTGTTGATTATATGGTTATTTGTAGTTCTTATAATTAACTCAAGTTATACGGCAAGTCTAACCTCAATCCTCACAGTGCAACAGCTTTATTATTCCATTAAAGGCATTGAAAGTCTAGTAAATAGCAAAGAACCTATCGGCTACACGCAGGGTTCTTTTGCAAAAAACTATTTAGTTCAGGAAATTCATATTGAGGAGTCCAGGCTAGTTCCTCTGACAACACCAGAAGACATTGCTAGAGCACTGAGAAATGGCCCCAAAAATGGGGGTGTTGCTGCTTACATTGATGAGCGTGCCTACACTGACATCTTCCTCTCTAGCCGTTGTGATTTTACTGTCGTAGGTCAGGAGTTCACGAGAAATGGTTGGGGATTTGTAAGTATCACATGCCCTTTACCTTGGTTTTTTTCTTTTCCTCTTGGAAGAAGCAAGTGTGACAATATGATCTGCAGCTCATGTTGCATACTTAACTGCTACTGTCAATGGACTTTATGCTTGGGTAAACAAGGATAGGTCATTTCAATCTACAGAAACATAACCTACCTGCAAAATTCAGACCAACTGCCTATAGAGCAAGGGCATTGTTAATGACTAAAAACACATATTAAAGAATGAAAATAACATTTTTTTACTCATGTTAAAGAAGAAAATATTAAGTGTTTTTTGAATGTTTGAGATATTGGATATTTATACTTGGCATCAAATAGTTTCTAAGGCAGAGGTTACCGAAACCCATATAGGAATCACCCTAGCCGTTCCTAATCTTGGAATTCATTAATTCTTTCTGCCATATATGATCATAAACACAGCCGCCCAAGATCCGGTGATACATTTGTAGAATCATGAAACATCAATAGTACAACTTTGTTTTGGAGGCAAAGTGGAAAAACAAATGTGATTTTCTTTATATATTATATGCTTTACTTGATCATTTTTCCCCATGTTATATTCTTAATCTATTTACTATTCGAATGAATTAGTCCAACTTGCTGAACTTAAATAGGAAAAAAGATTGAAGGAAATTACCATTCAATATTTAGTTTAACGACTATACATTGGAAGTGTAAAAAAGGTATACTAATTAGAAATCACAGTTGATGTGAGTTTTAAGGCAATCATTGTAAAACTCAACAAATCTGCCATACAGTTTGTGATTGGATGAATGTGTAAAACAACTTTGTTCAGTGTTAGTGCATTACCTATTTTTTCTTTAGTTTTTTACATTTTGAGTACAACATGCTTAGTACTAGTCCTTGGAATCAAGTTCAAGATTAATATACTCCTTAGTTCTTGGTTCCCATATTTGATGTTACCAACTTTGGTAATATGTCTTGTTTTCCTTCATTTTTCTTCAGGCTTTTCCACGGGACTCACCATTAGCAGTTGACATGTCAACTGCCATATTGCAAATGATAGATAGTGGAGATTTGCAAAGGATCCATGACAAATGGCTTTTGAGTAGCGCTTGCTTATCACAAGGGGCAAAGCTTGAAGTGGAAAGACTCCAACTTAAAAGCTTTTGGGGCCTCTATGCTATTTGTGGACTTGCCTGCTTGCTTGCACTCTTCATGTATCTCATACAGATTTTGAAGCAATACCACAAGCACTACTCAAAGGAACCTGAGTCCCCTGACGGCCAAAATGTTGGATCATCAAGATCTTCACGTCTTAAAACTTTCCTTTCATTTGCAGATGAGAGAGAAGAGACTGTTAAGAGCAGATCCAAGAGAAGGAAAATGGAGAGGATCTCATACAGAACCACTGAAGGAAGCTCATCCATCGACTCGAATAAGGGATATGCTTCACGCAGAAGTGAATATGCTAGTGAAGTATTATGACCAACATTTCTACATGGATCAGCAACACTCTTTATTCCTACTGCAACTAGTGGTCTACTAGAACTTCCTCTTTTTCCTTTTAAGAAAATATATGTAGGATAAATTAAAACTTTGGCTAGCTATATGTAACACTTCTTTTAACTTGGTTTTTAATTCTTCATATATGTAGGATAAATTAAAACTTTGGCTGGCTATATGTAACACTTCTTTTAACTTGGTTTTTAATTCTTCATATATGTAG
>Ga0123342_1004130_pt1 | contig 22515 bp, 10 predicted proteins | sample Turbeawhitnodule_FD_89960 | JGI IMG/M metagenome (GOLD analysis project Ga0123342, IMG submission 89960) | Root nodule microbial communities of legume samples collected from Mexico - Turtle bean Mexico white nodule | ecosystem: Host-associated > Plants > Roots > Nodule | place: Mexico: Nepantla... | reverse complement strand
TTTTTTTTTATATATTTTTTTTTTTTTTTTTATATATATATATATATATATATATATATATATATATATATATATCATGTAGTTTACTCTAATATACTAGAAAATAAGAATTTCTTTTGTATTTTCTTTTCTATTATTTTCTCTCTTTAATGCTTAAGTCATTGTCTCTTTTTCATTTACAATTAGGATTCATCAGAACCTCCCTTTCTTCATTGTGATTATGTGTGCTCCATTTGATGCACCACATCAGACAATGAATATTCATCTTCATTATGGTCAATCATCATATTCGAAATATTGTCTGCTTTTAAATTTGGAATTTTGTCATAATTTTATTCTTAAAAAACATTTCTGAACCTAAATTCCTAAGAGATGTGAAATTATTAAACATTCCAAGCACTAAGATCAATCACAGCATCCAAAGTATTTTGAAGTTTGAAACTTCGTTACGATTTTATTTTTAAAAAATATCTCAAAATCTCGATTTTTAAAGGTATTGAAACACTTATTATTCAATAATATATTTAATTTTAAAATACAATACCATGAAAATATTTTAGGTAGTCGATAATACCCTTATCGTTGATTCTTTGACCGTTGATAAACTTCCCACGAGTAAGTGATTGGTATATATCAATGACAAATTTTCCCTGAAAATGTATATTCATTTTTTTACTGTGGCAATGCCTGTGTTTCGTCAGTGATAATTTTTTCAAACATTATTATACAAATTACACATATTTACATAAACGTGATTAAGATTTAATCGAAATAAGAGGTAGTGAAAAAAATGCACTATCATATGAGATTATAAAATAAATTAAAAATGATAGTATATTGTGAGCAAGAGGCATAGGGTAATAATATTATAATCCCAAAAAGAAATGTTTATAGCGGCAGGCACGGGTTTGCCATTGATGGGTTATTGTTTTTCCAAATTAAATACACAATGACACCAAAAAACAATGAAACATTCACATGTGATTGGAACTGGAAGAAGGGTACTAGATAAGCAAGGAAGATGAAGTTGGAGAAATAATATATTCTAGATCCTCATGTTTAAGAAACTATATTTAACTTTCATTAAATATTTCTCTAAACAAATTTAAACTTGTCTCATTTAAAACTTGTCTTTTTCTAGTTTTTTTATTAAGAAAATAATTTGTATTAACTTTAAACCAACGATATAAGTCAGAGAAAAACGCAAAAAGCATTTTCCCCGTCTGCGTAAAACAAACCTATAAAGTTAAAAAATATATTTAATTAGAGAAATCGAAGAGAGAAAGAGAGAGAGAAACGTTACCATTTGGCTCCAAATGAGACACAACTTTTCAACTTAATTCGCTGCTTTGCCACTCTCACTCACATCTCTTTCCTTCACTCTATCAGTCTCACTCGCCGCCGGAGCTCATTTTCCGGCCCCACCCTCGCCGGCGACGTATTTCCGCCACTGGATTCACCCACCATGGTTTAACAAACAAATTTCGCATCTTTCGATAAACCCAACTCGTTTTCATTCTTCACTCGCTCTCACGAACATGGATCTTCTTTTCCTTCTTCAGTGCCTTCTCTTCTTCACTTCGCATCACGCAAATGCCCTCAATGCTTCAATTTCTCGCGACGCATTGTCTCTTCTCTCTTTCAAAAGCTTCGTCTCTTCCGACCCTTCCAATTTCCTCGCCGGTTGGAACAACCGCACCTCCTCCAATCTCTGCCGATGGCACTCCGTCGCGTGCGGTGGCGCCGGGAGCCTCTCTGGCCGAGTCACTTCCCTCAATGTCACCGGTCTCGGCGGCGGCCAGTTGTCGCCCTCCGTCGGTGACTTGTCCGAGCTCCGCGTTCTATCCCTCGCCGGAAACATGTTCTCCGGTGAGATTCCTTCTACCGTTGGGAATCTGCGGTTTCTCGAGGTCCTCGAGCTTCAAGGGAACAACTTTTCAGGGAGAGTCCCGACCCAGATGAGTTTTGCTTTTCTTCAGTCTCTTAAACTTATTAACATCTCTGGTAATGCCTTCTCTGGTTCGATTCCGAGTGAGATTATTGGCTCTGGGAGTGTGAAAATCGTTGATTTGTCGAATAATCAGTTTTCTGGTGTGATTCCTCTGAATGGTACTTGTGATTCGTTGAAGCATTTGAAGTTGTCTCGTAACTTTTTGACTGGGGAGATTCCACCCCAAATTGGAAAATGTAGAAACTTGAGGACTCTTTTGGTTGATGGGAACATCTTGGAAGGTAGAATACCTTCTGAGATTGGCCATATTGTTGAACTGAGAGTTCTGGATGTTTCTAGAAACTCCCTAACTGGAAGGGTCCCTAAGGAGTTGGCTAATTGTGGGAAACTGTCTGTGCTTGTGCTTACTGATTTGTTTGAAGATCGTGATGAGGGAGGATTGGAGGATGGCTTTAGAGGAGAGTTTAATGCATTTGTTGGGAACATACCTCCTCAAGTGTTTCTGCTTTCAAGTCTAAGGGTGTTGTGGGCTCCACGAGCGAATCTTGGTGGTCGGTTGCCTGGTGGTTGGTCGGATTCGTGCTCTCTGAGGGTACTCAATTTGGTGCAGAATTATGTTACCGGTGTCTTGCCTGAGAGTTTGGGGATGTGTAGGAATTTGAGTTTCTTGGACTTGAGTTCTAATAATTTGGTGGGATATCTGCCTTCATTGCAGCTTCATGTTCCTTGTATGGTGTACTTCAATGTCAGCAGAAATAATATATCTGGCACTCTTAAAGGATTTAGGAAAAAGAGCTGTGGTTTGAGTGCACTAGACCCTTCATTCCTAGAACTGGATGGTTTTAGTGATGATGCATACTTTAATTTTCCTGTTTGGAGGTTTCAAAAGAATGCTTTCATTGGATCTGGTTTTGAGGAGAATAACACTATTGTTGTTAGCCATGATTTCAGTTGGAATAGTTTTGTGGGCTCCTTGCCTTTGTTCTCTCTTGGAGATAGTCTTTTTAGTGCTAATCGTAAAGTCTCCTATGCACTGTCTCTCAATAATAATAGGTTCAATGGAATTCTACCGGACCAGTTAGTTTCAAACTGTAACGACCTCAAGACATTGTCAGTTAACTTGAGTGTGAACCAACTATCGGGTGGGAATTTCCAAAAGTCGGTTTTGGAGTGCCTAAAGTTGACAGATTTTGAAGCAGCATACAACCAGATTGATGGGTCAATTGGGCCAGGTATAGGTGACTTGGTGATGCTTCAACATCTTGATTTAAGTGGGAACAAGTTATCTGGATCACTCCCAAATCAGTTGGGAAACCTACAAAACATGAAATGGATGCATCTGGGAGGAAACAATCTAACGGGGGAAATTCCTTCCCAACTTGGCAAATTGACTTCCCTTGCTGTTTTGAACTTGTCTCACAATGCTCTGGTTGGAACAATTCCTGGGAGTTTGTCAAATGCCAAAAGTTTTGAAATTCTGTTGGTGGACCACAACAAACTTTCTGGGGAAATACCTTTAACTTTTTCTACTCTTTCCAATCTTATGCAGCTGGATGTTTCTTTTAACAATCTTTCTGGTCATATTCCTCGTCTTCAACACCCAAGTGACTGTGATTCCTATAAAGGAAATGCACACCTGCATCCTTGCCCTGATCCATATTCTGACTCACCTGCTTCTCTTCCAGTTCCCCTTGAAATCCAGCATCATACTCAAAGAGGGAGAAAATTAAGGACATTGGTTATTGTTGTGGTGACTTCTGCTTCTGTGGTGCTCTGCACGCTTCTGGGAATAGTATTTGTAATATTTTCTGGAAGGAGTAAATTTGGTCGGCTTAGCAGTATAAGAAGGCGACAGGTAGTGACCTTTGAAGATGTTCCAACTGAATTGAGTTATGACAGTGTGGCCACAGCTACTGGAAACTTCAGCATCCGACATCTAATTGGCACAGGCGGCTTTGGGTCAACGTACAAGGCAGAACTGTCCCCAGGTTTTCTTGTTGCCATAAAGAGGTTGTCCATAGGTAGGTTTCAAGGCATTCAACAGTTTGAAACGGAAATAAGGACACTAGGAAGAATTCGACACAAGAATCTTGTGACTCTTATTGGCTATTATGTAGGGAAGGCTGAAATGTTCTTAATTTACAACTATCTTTCTGGTGGGAACCTTGAAGCTTTCATACATGACAGTTCAGGGAAAAATGTTCAGTGGCCAGTTATTTACAAAATAGCAAAAGACATAGCAGAGGCCCTTGCCTTCCTTCACTACTCATGTGTTCCTCGGATTGTTCACCGGGATATCAAACCTAGCAACATTTTACTTGATGAAGATCATAATGCCTACCTGTCGGATTTTGGCTTGGCACGACTGCTTGAGGTAACTGAGACCCATGCCACCACTGATGTTGCAGGCACATTTGGTTACGTTGCACCAGAATATGCCACCACTTGCAGGGTTTCTGACAAAGCAGATGTCTACAGCTTTGGTGTAGTGTTATTAGAATTGATGTCTGGAAGAAAGTCACTTGATCCATCTTTTTCTGAGTATGGAAATGGATTCAACATTGTACCCTGGGCAGAGCTACTAATGACCGAAGGCCGTTGTTCTGAGCTATTTTCATCTACTTTGTGGGAAGCAGGGCCTAAGGAAAAACTCTTGGGGCTTTTAAAGCTTGCATTAACATGCACAGAAGAGACTCTTTCTATTCGACCATCAATGAAACTGGTTCTTGAGAAATTGAAATATTTGAAAAGTTGAAAGCTTTCTGCATGTCATACTCAACAGCAATGTAATGTTGCTTTTATCTGCTTCAAAATACTTGACTGAGGTGAGTGATCTAATTCCAATATAAAACCTACTTCTGCAAATTCTTCCATCATTCTAATGTTTGCTTGCGTTTGCATGGGATATAGATAAAATCTCATTCTCTGCGATCCATATACACATGGAACTTCTTGGGAAAGAATAACCAAGCACTTTCTTTAACCACTCGCATAAATTTTGAATCAGTAAAAATCCTACTTAACAAACAGTGACATCAAATGTCTCTAAGATACATCTTTTTTGTTGTTTTTATAATATTTAAACACATGCTAATAGTTGTTGTCTTCAACAAGTTTGATCTAAATTTCTCAGCTTGTACATTTTTACTTTTATGCCCCCCTTCTCTAATGAATCTACGCTGCGAACACATATCTGACGGCTTTTCTTGGTCATTACAATACTAAAATTCCTAAATCTGATTTCAGTGTTTGATAAGGGCTGGTCCATGATACTCTCAAAAGTTGAATACAATCTTTACAGTTCATTGCAGTTATAGGAGAGAAAAAAATTGTGAACATACTATGAATATCTTAATATACTGATCACATTAAACTTCAATTATTGATACTTTCAATTTTATTCTTGTCGATCAGGTGATTTGCAAAATGTTACAGTTTCAGCCACTGCAAGGCTCGTATAATGATTAGTTGTTTATTGCCACTTGGACTGTCATCATAGTGGCTCACACATGAGCTGTTCCTGTTACTACCAAGGCTTATGAGCATCCTTTCACATTGGTGCCAGCAATTTCACACCATCCGAAGATGTGTGCAGCAATGGCTAGATGGATGTTTGTGATACCATCATCTATCATTTCATCCTATGAGGCTAAATGTGCATGCCCTTGTGATTGTTCTGACATTTTGGATGATTTCCATAGGTGACCGCATGGACCCTTTGAAAGATCCAAAGTTATTTAATGGCACAGGGACGAAGCAATTGTCATCATTCTTCAGAGAAATGCCAAAAGTGCAAGTCACTTCTCTCTCAAAATCTACCTAAAGGTGTGAATATATATTGACATAAACCCTATTGGGATGCTTTTGATTTTTTTTGTTCCAACATGTAAATAGAAAGTGTAGGCAGAAAAACAATTTCCAACTCTTTTTTCCTTTTTTTTTCCTTCATAGATGCCTGAAGTGAAAAAGGTGTTCTTTTCAGGGTAAATTATCCATTATATTTCTAAATGTGTTAAATGTTATTATTTTAGTCCTTAAAAAAAGTTTTAGTATCTCAACGCCAAAAAAATGTACGAAATGTGTCATGTAATTAGTTCAATCCAAGACACTCAAGATTCGGATTAAAATTCCAAGACCCCCGTTATTAGTAAGAGGTTTGTCGCCTTTGGATATAATTATTCTTTTATGGTGATTTTTACCATGTGGGATACACATCTTCATCAATCTAAATAGATATCAAATTTTTTTTATATAAGGAGAAAACAACTGTAGAGAGATATTACAAACATATTCAAGACTTTCTGCAAAAATCTTTTTTGTGCTTAGAACCATATAAGATAACTTGGTTTGTGAAGAGGATCATTGATATTTGAAACACCACAAGTTTTGATAATATTTTATCATTAATTTGTAGTTTTAAGGACCCGTTGGTATTAAATCAAAAATTATTATGTTATTGAATTACAATATTTAGTGATTAATTCACATTTTATACATATTCAAGAACTAAAATCATGGCAGTCAAAAAGCACTTTGTCAATCAATTACTACTACGGTTGGAGAATGGAATTGTTTATTGTTCACTCATCATTGCAATTTGCACACCACTTTGAATGCTGAGCATTGGAACTGGTAGAAGGAAAATGCAAGTGGCAAATGTGGCCTAAAATTTGGAGAATATGTAACAATTAGTGGACAAATTTTGATGACTCTCGGATGAATGAATAATCCATGTTATGTTATCTATTCAACAACGATATTAATATTCTATTATGTTGACTACTTGTTATTTTAATGCAAGATCATAATCATATCTCTTAACAGTTAAAACTATCAGTTAAAAAAATTATTAGTCTCACAATATTATGTAAAGAGTAAGTGATAGTTAACTCTCTTAATTACTAGAGATTATAGATTGAAAATTTATTTTTGTCTCAACATGAAAGATAAGTATTTTATACGTGTCCAACAAATGTATGTTTGAAAAGAGTAGTTATTATACTTCATAGCATACAAACTACATATAAAAAAATTAAAAATCACATAATTAAAGAACAAATAACTGAATAATTTATTCTTGACCTTTTGTAACTTTAACCTATAGCTAATAAGAGATTGTGTATTTGGATTTCAGTTCAAAACCATACAACAGAACGTGATTTTACAAAAACATGAAACAGAAGGCACGACATGTGCCCATCAATCACAGGGTCAATTGTTCATCCACCAGACTGCAGTTCCTGTCTCTTAGAACTCAAGGATAGAGAGGTACAGACCTATAGAACAGATCCTGTTCAAGTAAGGTCATGACCAGGAAATTTAGGTGTCCCTTTATAAACTTGTTTTTTTTTTAGACTTTTTCAATGTGGGACTATGTTAGACTATGTCAGCTGTCGCCATCGCGAACACTTTTTTTTTCAGAAAAACATATCCTGCTATGCTATTCTCTCAGTAAACTACGGTTCTAACATGGATCATTAAGGGGTGGTTTTAGCCAATGTGGGACTTAGGGATAGACTACTAAGTGAAGGAATCTCCTATACGACACTCATACACCTGATTACTTTTCTCTTCTTTGATTTCACATATTATTTGTGTTTTTATTTAGTTTGCCATTTAAATTTATTTTTCAAATTTTCTATTTCTTCTTCTTTCTGTTTTGTTTGTTTAGTGCTGATTTAAAATTATACCAGCAGAAGAGAAAAAATATAAATTTAAAGTTGTTTGGTTAGAGTAAAATAGAATCAGAAAGTGATGAAAGTACAAGAGTGTATGTATTTTATTTGAAAGGGATAAAAATTATATCTTTTACCATTCATCTTTTTGTTCCTATGTTCTTTTTGTCTTTGGAAAAAATTATTTAGGTGTCAATATATTTGTTTTGACACACTAGTTAAGATAAATTGATAGGTTAATCTACTTTTTTTTTACCTTTTGAAAAAAATATTAATATGTTTAAATACATTAAAAATTCATTTAATTATATAAGTTTTACCCAGTTAATTTGTGTTTTTAATGGGAAAATTTGATAAGATTTTTACATATTAAATTAGTTCATTATTATTAATAAAAAAATTAATTTGTATTAATGGTTTAAATTATTATACAGTGTTATATTATTTATATTTTAATAAATTAAAAATTGGCTGATTGATATATAACTTATCCTACCAAACTGGTGGTATGGTGATGGATTGTCTATTAAACTCAATTTACTTTGTTATCTATAATTAAGATAAGTATTTCATCTATTATGAAGCATCCAAGCCATAAATTTAATAAGATTCATGTTTTAAACTTCTTCAATAGCATGTATAATGTCATAAAACTCAACAATCAAAGTATAGTCTGAACATCAAGAAAAGTATAGAAACCACAAATAAACTCTCTCACAGAAAATACCTCCACAAGTAGCAAGACTAGTAAAACCTCTAGCAACATCATCAGTGTTAATTTTAACCGAACCTGGTGAAGGAAACTTTCATCTAACAGAACTTTACTACTACAAGTATAAATATCAAAAAACTTAAGCACATTGAAATCAAACATATCATTGTGCATAGAACTTTTAGATGAATTTCTCACTAGACAAGTGAGATCTTTAACAACCGAAATAACTCTCGAAACATCAATCTTAACCTGAAATCTAGCATAATTTCTCATACGCCATATTATCCAAATAGAAAAGGTTATCACAACAAGCTTAATCAAATTAACCAAAGAACTACCATCACTCTTAATAAAAGAAAGAGGAATATATGGAGATCAAATGAGTTTACCCCCAACCACATGGAACTCCTGGATCCAATAAAAAGAAAAAATTCTAGCCGATTTGAGAGTGAAACGACCAGACTCGTCCATAATCCAATTAGAAATATCGTATTCCTACCTAATCATGATATGTTCAAAAAAATGAGACATCTGCTGTAAAGGAAAGAGAATATTTCAATCACTACCCGTCCATAATTGGAAAACTGTATCCGGGATGCTACAACCATTAGGTACCCTTACAATGTCTGAAAAAGAAATAGTAGAGCACCATTTATCATTCCAGAAATTAGTAAAAGTACATGTACCAACCGTCCAAGAAGTATGTTCAAGAATAGTGTTATAAAATTAATCCTAAGGCAAATAGAGGAGGATATAAGTCATTCTAAGCTTGTAATTTGAGTTGAGAACTTTGGCTTTCAAGAGAAGAGACCAAGTCTTATTACTATATGCGAAATTTTAAGTAAGCTTAAGAAGACATGTCTTATTTTCATGATGAAGGTTAATAATCTTCAATCCTCCATTATCAAGAGATGAACAAATCTTAGCCCATTTTTTTCACATAGCTTATTTTATTTTTTACCTTTAATTTTATATGAAATCATTTTAATCTTTGAAAAAATGTTTATTTATTTTTGAAGAAGTGCTTTTTATAAAGAAGGTGGTTCATTCTATAAATACTTTTATTTTTAGTTAAAGATAGGTTTAAGGTTTAAAATCTACAATAAGTTATAAATTAAAAGAAATAATTTAATAAACACTCTAATGTTATTTACTTATACATTAAAATGTGAGATTCCTATTGTCATTTTTCTTGTTTAACTCACTTATTATATTCTATTTTTTTCTCATTACAACGAAATATATATGCATAAACAACTTATAAAAGTGGAGTTGGTTTCTTGAAACTTAACATTTTTTTTTAAAGAATTTAAATAATTATAACGAATATGATATTTCATTTTAAATTAGAACAATTAATATTACCTTTAAACTTAAACTGGAGTAGTTATTATTATTATTACTATTATTATTATTATTCAAATTAAATCCCATTTTTTTAAGTGCTAACAAGTATTATTATAGTTAGAATATTATTGTCGTAATTATACAATTATTGTGAAACTTAAATAAAGTTAAATGTCATTTGAATGATTTTTATATTAATTTACATAATTAAATAATTGAATACAAATGTAGTCAGTTATGAAATTAATGGTAATAAAACTCTCATATAGGGCTATTATAGCATTAAAATTCCTTTGAAACGATTATGAACTGTTGCACTGCTACAATACTAACTATGAACATGTAATTAATTGAAGCAAGTACGCAAATTAACACAAGAATAAAATTAATTCCTAATGTTTAAGAAGCGCAATTATCTTCATAAACGTAAGCTTTATCTCAGTACATAACAAATATATTATATATTCCTAATGTGTATAAAAATACTTTTATATATGATCATTTATTATAGTAATGTTATTTAAATGGATTTGACATCAAAATATTAATTTTGGTAATAAAAATAAAAATATAATTTTAAAGATAAATTCTCGTTTTCAATGAAAAAATAATAACCATGTAGCTTTCCAACAAAATATTTAGAAGCTATTTATTTTTAATTTCTCTAAAATTTGATTTTTTTTTATGCATAAATTAATTGCAATTAATGTAAAAATTAATTTCATTTTCTAATGTTTTCTATCATAGAAGAAATTTGCTCCAAGCATGCTCATAGTCGTCGAGGGACTCCACTTCAAGTTCTTCAACAACTGGATTCGGTTTTTCAAGGACTGCAATTTAAAAAAGATAAAAAGTATATGATTGTTCATCAACGGTTAGAATTATGACACAATTAAATATATATTTACATAGTTTAAATTTAATTATAATTTCCATTATTTATTAACAATTATAATTATATTTTATTCTATATTCTGAACATTTTAAAGGAGTCAAATCATTTATAGTTTATATTATAGAAGTAGTTAATGGGTTTAAAAATTGTAGAGATATTAGATTAAAAAATTTATTGATTCAATTAGATTCATTAAGAACTTAATTAAAAACATTACTCACCTCATCCATTTCATAAAAGCACAAAAAAAACAAATTACCATTATTACACATCAATGTGTTGTATAAAGTCTGACGTTATGATCTGTAATATTTATTTATTCTATTTAGAGTAACATAAAAATCTAAAAATTAAACATCATCTAACCCTTTTCTTCTAGATACCATAAAACTATAGTACATACATTTTTATGAAAAATCTATTTTTATTTAGTGATGTCTTATTTTGAATTGTAAAATTTGAAGCCTCCATACTTTTTATGAAAAATCTATTTTTATCTTTAATAAAGTTACATTTTAAATTATAAAATTTAAAATATATTTCTCAAATACCTTTCAAACTCTATAATTCAAAATATAATATAAATTCTACAATTAAAAATATAATTTAATATTTCTTTTTATTGTAAAATTTGTATTTTGATGAATTGTACCATTCGAAATGTCTGCATAAAAATGAAAATAAAAAATTTGGATTTGCAGGCCAAGTGTAATTCGTCTAAAGCCCAAAATATAATAATTGACCAAATTAAAGTCCAACATTAACAAACTCAAATAACTTTCTAATACATTTTTACTAGTATTTTAGATTATATTGTTTATTGTCTGATGTAAATATTTACTTGTATACAATCAAAATTTATAATAAACATATTTAAATATATATATCACTCTATAATCATACTTAAACTTCATACTAAATATATATTTTCAAACATAAGTTATATTCATAATTTACAAAAAAAAATTTCTACTGTTACACGAGATTATTTTTATTATATTTTCTACCAAAAATTACTAAAACTCAAATTTAAAAATAAGAATATATATCAAAAAATTAAAAAAGCTTGAAAATAATGAAGTAGTCCTAACATTGTAATTGAGTGTGTGCTTCAGAATCAGGGACCAGGTTTTATTAACACAAACTAATGGGAAAAGAATAGAATATAGAGTACACATTGACATGGACTTACATGAAAATACAGAAGATTGTGTACAGAAAGCAGAAACTAACTTCCATCTTGAAATGGGGACATCAATCTAGGAGTGTGTAAAGGAAAATTTTAACTACAGGAAATGTCTGGATTTTATCAACCAACACAAACATGTACATGAGACAGATAAGCACCTTTTGAAATCAGCATCAAGGAGCCATGTTTCCCTCTCTTGCCTTAAGGACAAGCTCTTCAGTGGTGGTGCCAATGATTTCATTAGCCCGTTTTAGCCCAACGCACTGATACCGTCCAACAGAGTCCTGAATAACAACAAAGAAATCTAAATCTTCTGAGAAATTTTTAAGGGGTCACAGTGATTGAAAACTATCTTCTAGTAATCATTCTGGCATACCATTACAACAACAAAGAGATATCCACTGTTAGATAAAATCTAGTACCTTTTACTGAAGATAGAACACAAAGGAAAAAAAAAGATTCAATTTTTTAGTTGATGTTCTCATTCAGGCAAACAAGAATGAACCCTAACTGGCAAACAAGGCACAAAGTTCAACCATTCTTAAACGGCTTCCAGGCAACACATTTGACAAAAATTTAGACTAGTTTGTTTATGCCCCATTAAGGGAAAAACCTCACATGATCTGTAAAGTTTACACTTTATTTTAAAGAGACATGAAATTTCCTACTACTGTTAACAAACTCAACTCACTTTAAAATGTAATACTAGATAGAGAGAAAAGATTGAGATATGAATATATTCGAAATGGAAATAATAAAACCAAGTTACAGGGAAAAAAGGTTAGTTTTCCTTTAAAGAGAGAGTATTATATATTACATTCACTAAAGATTAGAAAGGAAATATTTTTGAGGAATCTCACCCGAGTAACAATTCCCAATTTCTCTAATTTATCAACAGCATCATCCACATCAAAATTACAATCCTCACCAAACTCTTCTTTGATTAGTTCCTCACACCATTGATCAAGATCCTGATTCATATACCAAACAGCTAATGTAAGTACTTAGACAGCAATAATAAAATCTATCTCTTCTAAGTATATGATAGAATTTATAAGTATAAAAAAGGTGGCATAAAGAACAAAAGAACAAGATTACTAAAATCTTATGTTCATGTGTGTACCTGTCTTGTAGCTTTGCCCTGTTCCATCAGAATAAAGAATGAAACTATTACCTCCTTGACCTAAACATTAAAGAATTACAGATTGGTAGCCATTAGTTACATGTTTGCCAGTGTATACACACGGAGCAACTAGAAACTATAAAATGATCTTACAACAATCTAATAACTTGATTATCAAATATAAAGTAGTAGCGTAATCTTAAGGCTCAAATAAAAGATGATCCAACCAAATTAAGTTCCCAGATACATGCACACTTTAAAAATATTCAAACTTTCATTTCCTAAATTATTAGACTTATAAAAAATGTTGCAAATTGGAGAGCATTTGAGAAGTAAAAGCCATCATTCCAAACAGTATCACTATATTTCTCACTCTGTTTTGGAACATTTGATAGAAGGGAATTGTTTAAAGTAGTTGCATTGCGGAAGTTAGGTTCACCAAGCTTTTTCCGTCCATATAAGATAACAGTGCAGTAAATGATGTGCTCCACTACTTTCACGTATCAAATGTGGTTTTGAATTTTTGAAGTTTAGTTTTTAAACTTTTATGTATACTGGGGAATTACAGCCAATATATGATTATGGTTGCTTACAAATAGGATACGGTTTTCCTCCCTTGAAAGAAAACATAGGCATATATACTTGTTAAAAGAAGTGGTAAAACAAGAACTTCAAAAAAGCCTAAGATATACACACATGCATGAGTATGCACACAATATCAGATGAATTTCCCACAAAATCCACCAATCAAATTGAAAGGTTAGTTTGAAACTCATCCAATACTGTTTAACCCATTCTCATGTCTCAACATATAATACTTTTTAAACAAGGATACCTGATCACACACAATTGCTTAAATTCAACAGCTAATGGTTCTTAGTGTAGCAGTGTGGGTCAAACAACAAACAAGGTGATGTGGTCCTCTCTCTCTCTCTCTCACCTACACGAGCATGTTTTGTTGAATGAAACCATCATAATGTAATACAGACATATCATCAAGATGATAAATGTTAATAACCAATACATAAAAATTACATAGATTCATTTATGTATGTAATATACAAAGTCATGTAAGATTCATCTTAAGATAAAAATCAGTAGATGGCCAAAACGTATCAAATTGTAAGATTCAAAATTTGAATCATAAGATTCTCATAACAATGCATAATTAAGCAACCTTAAATCAGAACTCCATCGACATTTCTTCACACCAACAGAAGCACCACCAAATGACATTTTATAGTAACAGCAATGCTTGAGAACCGTACAGCCAACCAAAAGAGAACCAAACACCAAAACAGAGCACAATTATGTGGACAAACCAACAGGTACTGAAGCAAAAACAAATCAGTCAGCTCAACCACACAGAAACAAACAAATTGAAGAAACAAGAGTTCAATCAAATCCCAGATCAGCTAGAGTCAAACTAAAGGAAGAAAGATTTAGGATTGAAAAGAAATAAGCTGGCAAGTTTCAGGTACCATTAGAACGGACAGCCCTATCTTACTTTCTGAACAATTCTAAAAATCATTAACAAAAAATATCAACACTGATTTAATTTTAAAAAAAAAGAAAGAATCACAATGCATCAAGCTGGGACTTACTTCTTGTTGAATGACATCATCACATAAATGAAGAAGTGTACCCTTTCCACTGTCAAGTTGTTTGTCATACATTGACTGCGTAATCAAATTTTGATATTGAGCCATGTTTTGTTGGAACCTATGGGGAAAATAAATTAGTAGCCACTATAGTTAAATGTATTTTCAAATGCATTTACTACTACCATACACCTCAAATTATTAGAATACGACAACGATAATGTGAACACAATTCCACAAGCTACATGATTAGTATGAAAAAAAAGAAGGAACGGACAACAGTTTAACTAGTCAACAAGTGGAGAGATTTCTTTAGATTAGTGTCCAACAAAAATAGATTAAGTTTCAGAGCTATATGAAGGTAATTTTCAGAATAATCAATGCACAGCTTATATCTCCATTGATAGGGAAGAGCCATCATACTTACGTGAAGTATGTCTTAGCACAATAACCAATTACTGTGGATAGAACAGCAATGATAACAAACCAATCAGCTGAAGGCATTTCAAGTGAACTAACTACAGCAACCTGAGAAGAACATTAGATTCATTAATTCAGGATGATGAAAAACAAGAACACTAAAACATAAACAATAAATCAAGGTTAAAAGACTAACCAGCCCAACTATAGCTGATCCAAGAAATTTGACCCAATCCATTGGTGTTAATCCAGGGTTTTTCTTTTCTGGCTGTCAAGTAAGAAGTTCTTGAACAAGGTCACTACTAGTACTAGGGAAAAGTTAAATATTCAATATATCAAGTCTTCACAATGAGGTAACTCACAAGAACTATTTCCATATCAGCCATTGGAATGTTTTTAAAATGCTTCACAAATATTCCTCGTTCATCTTTTGATTTGGTTCTGGCACTCCTGAAAAATAATTTGCTTCTTAGATTAAAAATTTCAACAGAAGTTTGATGTGTAAGGAAGATCTACCTGTAGACAACAATTATCCTATCAAATGTCGGTTCTTGGATTAAGGTCTTGCCTAGCAAATTACGAAAACTGGCAATTGCAGCAAATCATCACGTGAGTGACCAGATCAACACATTAAAAATTTACACAAAATAGATGCATGGGCACTGCATTTTGATTAGAAAGAAAAACAATATGCTTCAAAGACAAATCAGTAGATATACTAAATATATGTGGAACTTTGAGGCATTTGAATAATTTCCTAAACCCATGTTAGAGATCTTACAATGACTAGAAATAAGACCAAATTATAGTTCAAAAGTATTTGTAAACCTTGCTATACAAGCTAATTTTGTAGGTATGAGTTAGATCTAAACTTGGTTTCTGAGATGGTATCAAAATTTATCCTAATCAGGTTTGTTAAGTCTATCATGTCACTCACTAATAGGTCACTATCAAACCACTCATAAATATGTAGACCCATGCTCGAGATATTCAATCCTCAACATGAGAGGATGAGTTAAAAAACCCATATTGACTAGATACATGGTCAAAATTTAGTATATAGATGGATGTAAACCTTACCTTAGTTTGTAGAGTTTAATTAGGTGTAAACCCACTTTTTAATATTGTACTTAAATTCACTTTTCTGAGTTTTAGATTTTCACTACAACAAAATTCTCTATGTTCCCTGTACTTAAGCTTGATGGAGACCAAAAAACCTCAATCCAGGTTGACTGTTATCTCAGAAATGATCCTTTTTATTGTTAGAATTGTGATATAAAACCATTCATGTGAGTTCATCTAACAACTTCAGTTTTTGACATAGTTTAGTCACCTAACAAGATTTTAGGATAGATACTTCAGTACAAAGTATTAGAGTTTAAGATTTTAATCACCAAAAATTCTCAATGTTCCTGTAGATAAGCTTAATGAAGACCAAAAGCCTCAATCCAAGTTGATCATTATCTCAGAAATGATCATTGTTTATTGTTAGAATTGAAACATAAAACCATTCATGTGACTTCATCCAACAACTTCAGTTTTTGAGATAGTTTAGTCACCTGACAAGTTTTAGGATAGGTAGTTCAGAACAAAGTATCAGAGTTTTCCTGTTCACATGATCTAGAGTTCAAACTTCGTTGTCCTTGTTCTTCTAATAAAACTATCAATTTCTGTAAAAGGTAGGTTGACCTGTCCATTATTGATACTACAAGGCCAAAGGGATCTATAAGTGAAGGGACATGTCAGAAATATAAAATAAAGTCATTTATGTGTCTTTACCTATTAATTTAAAGATTTAAAGATAGTTGTTCATGACCTTCACCTAATATTGAGGTTACACTATGGTTGTATTTACAGAATAATGGACAGACTGTACCAAAACTTTATGTGGTACAGAGCATACAGTGAGAACTTAAATATAAAGTTGAATGAAAGCTACCAACAATCAGGATTTACACAAATCTAGATTTCCAGAAGTAACATTCAACTTGCAGATGATGTCAATCTTACATGCCAAAAATTCATCCCATCCAATAATCATTTATTACAATTAAGTTATATAAAGGCAATGGTCCTCATCCAGAAAGAAAATAAGATAACAAGAAATATAGTAGTAGTAGCAACAACAACAACATCGATATATAGAGAGAGAGATGCATTTTACAACCTTAGTTGCATATTTTCAAGACGTATCCGCTCAACATAAAGGTCCTGCCCATCTACTTCAGAGTTAATTTCATTGTCCTTTGGAATTTTCTTATTTCGCCTTTTTGACCTTCTGGATAAAAGCTTTTCCAACCTGCAAGCAGTACAGCTCTAAAAAGTTCTATGGGAAAAAAAAACACCTAAGAAGCATACTTTGTATACTCTGGTACATTTACATGAATAGATTTAAAAAATATGGCCTTTCAATACACAGATGAAGCTCATATTGACTATAACCCATGGAAACAATAAATCATTTCATATCTGCCTTTTACATGTCTTGGGGAGACAAGATAATATGATAATCAATACCATGACTTCTCATAATGGATTATTCCTGAGCATCAACTACTAAATATTCCAAACTCAGTCCGCTTACCTAGTTAGCCGCAACAGATATGCCCAAAAACGTCCAATAAGCATGTCCACTTTCTCCATGACAAAGTAGTCACTTGTTCGATCAATGCCAATGCCACGCCGAAAGATAACATACTGAAATAATAGGTTTTGTTAGCTTGCCATTTCACAATTAGACTAAACTCAAGGAACAACAACAATCTTTAGATTGGTGTTTGTACTTGCAGGTTCAGCTCACTTATTTTGAGGAATTACATTTTTTTCCAATCTACTGCAAACAATTAAAATAATAATAATAGTGAACCAGCCTCTGCTGTGAGTACAACACCATGTGAGAGCTAGAGGGAAAGATCAACAATAATCCAGCATCAAACAAGTGAAGTAACAAAAGGCAGATAATATCCACTTGATGTCCACAAATACAATAAACCTTCTTAACCTACAAAGTTCTGATCGTTATTTAACAACTTAACATTCCAATATTCAATATTGGATCACTAGCAAAAGTCAATGGCATCAATCAGTGTGATTCGTGATTTGTTCCAAAACTCACAACTTCATAAAAAAATTTAAGATTCTGTTTCTCAAACAAGGATGAACTGCCAATACTTCAATATAAAATATCTAAGCCAGTTGTGAGGGGTTTGAACTTAAACATCTTACAGAATGTCTGTCATTTGTAACAAAAAAAACTTAAAAATGAAAGGTCTTTCTCCTGAAATGATTTTAAGGATGTTACAATAACTTAAAAATGGGAGAGGGAGCCACAGACACATACATACACACGGATTTCCAGCCCAGATAATAGAATAATGAACACCACAAATTCTCCTGGATAAGTACCTCCTACACTATATTAAGAGCCATACCTTATCAGAAAAATCAGGAAGGTCATCATGATGATGCTCTTCAAAATATTTCTTCAGAAGTGTCTTGTCAAGCTTCATCATTAAAAATACAAACATCACCAACTATTAATAGGAAAAACAAGCATCTAAATATACCATTAAAGGAACATGTATTATGCACAAACCTTAGACTCATCAACAGTAATGGGAAGATTTAGAAGATATTGGCCTGAATGTGCAACATCAATCTCATCATCAGTCACTACCTTGAAGTTGCTCTTTTCCATGACCTAGATAAAAAATCAAAGAGTCTTCACTCAATCACTAAGTGGCATAAATTTTATTTACCAAATATCTCTTCTTTGTTTAGCTTTTGAAAATGAGATTGGTTACGATTATCTTAAGCTAAAACCCATGTCTTTTGTCTTAATCATTAACGACCCTAAAGTGTGTTTTACAACAATCTTTTAACATTCCTACTCTATGTTAAAAAGTAGCCAAGTTACTTATTCACTCTTCCATCCTAATAAGACAGGTGACCTCAAGACTGTACCAACAACACTGCCTCATCCCTCCTCAATGTCATAGGTTACTATATATTGAAGCAAATCTACTAGGTTCTCCAAAACCTAGAGTGTCACCAACATAGGTCTTCTAAAGATTTTTGTCACCATACTAATCCCTTAAAGGATAACCACTACCAAATTCATTCATTCAGTGTCACAACTTTAGTAGTTCATAAAAACGAATGTGGTGACATTTTAGATCATAGAGAAACTAGTTTGGTAACATAATCTTTGAAGATTAATGTAAGATGTTGCTCTTCTTCAAGGAACTAATTTGGTGACAAAAACTGTAGAGGAAAAATGTAGAAGCGCCATAATCATTGGGGGACTGGTGCATTTACTTCTTTATATTAATACCATAATCCGTGATAGGTTTTCAAGTCTATATTATATTAACAATATCCCCAAGATATTACACTTGAAAGCAAAGTAGAGAGAGTACCTGAAAAAGGTATGTCAAGAAATTCTGTTCAAGCACATCAATTTCTTCGGTAGATAACTTCTGCTGTTCCAACTTTTGTGCTCCGTGTACAGGGTCAAAGAGGGAATAAAGTTGCTGGAGAGAAAGGAATCATACTCCACAACCACAAACACAAGGCTTCTATAAATATATCAGAAAGATCAAGGAACGAATAATACCATCAAGTCCTCAAATTGTAGAAGGTACCAAGCTCGAATCGTGTATTCTACTCTCTTGGAGAGCTTCAAAAACTCAGTCCGATCAGAATTATGTTCTGCATATAATACCCAAAAAGAACTCAAGCGACAAAGAATTTAATAACATTGAATTGAAGAAAAGGAGAAAAACTTATCAAATTTCTTCTAAATTAAAATAAATACAAATTTGAACTCCAAATTAGCACTCAAACTAAATCGTGTAAGGGGTCGGAAATAGCAATCCCAATTTTGCTTTCAATTGTGGAAAAGCAACACTGATCTTGCCACCCCCAACAATACTCTCAATTCAAAGGGCAACCACAACACAGTCAGAGCACAACAAAGTACAAACACTCCCCAGAAATGATTTTATAACTACCAACAACATTAACAACAGAGAGACCAATTTCAGATGCCAAAGCTGAGCAAAAGAAGGATCAAACAAAAGCAGTACCAATAAGATTGGCCAGTGTCATTATGAGCTTAGGCTTCAGAATTGGAATGACAGATTCGCGCTCTAAACGAATGAAATCACCCTTGCTTCGATCCACTTCATGCAAATGTGCCATTTTAGCTTCTGCCTATCCTCTTCGTAGCTTCAGCACCACTCCCTAAAAAATCAAAGGAAACGTTTTTATAAGGTATATCGAAAAGGTAGGTGCAGTGAAGAGTAAACTAAACAAAGGGTTTCTAATTCCACAACCTAAATTCACATTCACACTTCACAGTGCTGTAACCGCAACACCAATAACGAAGATGAAACGACTCTTAGGTGAAGGTGGGTCACAACACAAACATGCGTTTTCCACCAAACCAAACTTTTGGGTTTCTTCTGAACCTTGCAATTTGGAGAGTCTAGCTGAAGACGGAGAACTCACTGTTCTTCATTCAGTAGTCAACTTATTACTAAATCCCCAACGCTGAATTTTCGTAACTTGTTTTTTTTTTTTTCCTAATAAATCCAAACACTATCATGGTAAATGGTACATAAATCACAAATCATTCTTCATATAAGTAAACAAATTTATTCATATATTCACTATTTACTTCTATAATGTTTTTTCTTTTATTTTTAAGATAATTACTTCAAAAGTTATAATTTATAAACTTCGTTAATGGGTAAGAATGCATTAAATGAAATTTTAGTTTTACAGTCAAATTAGTCATTCCATTAGTTCTTCCACTTGTAACTGTGACCTTATTTATTATCTTTATCATCCAATATTGAGTTAATGAATGTGAAAAAAAATTTAATTTATAAAACTAAAGTACAAATAAAAATTCAAAAGTAAAAAGTTAAATTCGTCTAAAGTATGTGCAATAACAATATGAAACACTTACATTTTTATTTAACCATAATTTGTCATAAATAATAAAGTTTCAATTTCATAATACTTATTTTAAAAATTATATATTGATAATACAAAATTATAAAAAATAAACTTTTGGCAATGATTTTGTCTTCTAGTATGTACACATGTCGGTGGGATGGGTGATTTGATTGGACAAATCTTGCAATCCTTTTGTATAATCTTCATGTGATTTTAATGATCAATGTGTTGTTATTGTGAAAAGAATGTCTTTGGTTCTTAAAATTTTATTTTCATTTGTGTCTTTGTGAAAAATTATTGCAGTTATGTGGAGGACACATCTAATCTTAGTTTCCTCATCCTTAACTACATTTACATTGTTTTACTAGAGGATAAGAAGTTCATAATGTCGTAGTGAGTAGCCTGCGAGATTTAGCCACAACTTTTTCAAACTATAAAGATGAAGTATTGGTGATGATGATTTTTATTTCTCTTGTATCTATGGACAGAGTTACCTAATTATTATGTCTATGCCTTGCTTAGGATTTTGTAGCTTTATACTGAGAATTCATCATTGGGGTGGGGGAGATTGAAGCCAAGGCTAAAGGAGCACGAAGAAGCATTGAAGGATTTTATTGGCAAGGGAAGGATGAGGAAGCTCAGGAATTGTGGTTGAGACAGAAAAATGAGGTTGTAACTGAACTAAAGGAGAATAATTGTACGTTTTACGGTAAATAACTGCTAGTGTCATTCTCAAGATACATGAATTCTTTGTGAGATTGTAGTTGTAGTACATGCTAAGAATATTTGTATGCAACATGGTAAACAAAAGTGACAATTTATTGACAATGTATGTCTAAATTCACTTTCAAACATTGAAAATTCATTCAAATACTATAAGGGTTTGTGTTGACAGATTTTTATTTCTACCTTGCTTATAGAATAAAAAAATTCAAATTACAATCCAAACCTAAATAATTTGTATAATTTTCTAATCAAACAATTTACTAAAGATTAATTGTAACATTTTTATAAACAATCCTTGTATCCATGGGCAGAGTTACCTAATTATACTGCTTATGCCTTGCTTGGGGTTTTGTAGCTCTATAATGGGAATTCATCATTGGGGTGGGGGAGATTGAAACCAATGTTGAATGAGCACGAAGAAGCATTGAAGGATTTTATTGGCAAGGGAAGGATGATGAATCTTAGAAACTGTGGTTGAGACGGAAGAATGAGGTTGCAACTGAACTAAAGAAGAATAATTGTACGCTTTACGATAAATAACTACGAGTCTCATTCTCATGATACATGAACTCATTGTGAGACTGTAGTTGTAGTACATGCTAGGAATATTATGTATGCAACATGGTAAACAAAAGTGACAATTTATTGACAAGGTATGTCTAAATTCACTTTCAAACATTGAAAATTCATTCAAATACTATTAAAATTTTATTTCTAGCTTGCTTATAAAATAAAAAATATCCAAACATAAAGTGTTAAATTCATATGTTACAATCCAAACCTAAATAATCTATATAATTTTCTAATCAAACAATTTACTAAAGATTAATTGTAACATTTTTATAAACAATCCTTATAGCTATGGACAAAGTTACCTAATTATACTGTCTATGCCTTGTTTGGGGCTTT
>Ga0123342_1004129_pt1 | contig 22518 bp, 8 predicted proteins | sample Turbeawhitnodule_FD_89960 | JGI IMG/M metagenome (GOLD analysis project Ga0123342, IMG submission 89960) | Root nodule microbial communities of legume samples collected from Mexico - Turtle bean Mexico white nodule | ecosystem: Host-associated > Plants > Roots > Nodule | place: Mexico: Nepantla... | reverse complement strand
TTCATTGTATATAAGTGGGTGCAAACTTCACCCCATGAGTCGGTTTTATGGGGTTGAGTTAGGCTTAAAGTCCACTTCGTAATATGGTATCAGAGCCATTTAAAGCCTATCCTAGTGAGTGTTTGTTGGGCCTATTGTGCCACTTGCTATCGAGTCGTTATCGGACCACCCATAATATGTTGTCCCACGCACGAGCTATCACTCTCGGCGTGAGGGGTGTGTGTTGGAGATCCCACATCGACTAGAGATGAAAATATTTCATTGTATATAAGTAGGTGCAAACCTCACCCCATGAGCCGATTTTAAGAGATTGAATTAGGCTTAAAATCCACTTCGTAATAGAAACATATGGGCTAAGCCCATTACATAAATAGAGATATCTAGCAATATCTATAATATCTCATAATATCTAATAATATCTAACACTCCCCCTCAAGCTGGTGCATATAGATCATATGTACCCAGCTTGTTACAAATGTAATCAATCCTAGGCCTTCATAAGGGTTTAGTAAAAATATCTGTTAATTGATTATTTGAATTAATAAGCTCAGTCTTGATATCTCCTGATATAATCTTTTCTTGAATGAAATGACAATCAATCTCAATATTTCCTTTCATGAAAAACTGCATTTGAACTAATATGAAGAGCAACCTGATTATCACATATAACTTATAAGTGTCATTTGAGTGACCTTTCCAAATTGCAATTCTTTAAGTAACTGTTTAAGCCAAATAAGCTCACAAGTAGCTGAGGCCATAGCTTTATATTCTGCTTCTGCACTAGATCTCGCTACAACACTTTGTTTCTTGCTCTTCCAACAGATCAAGTTATCACCAATGGAGACTATTGCATAATCAGGAGAATTATTCTGTAATTAAGTGCAGATTTCATTATCTACTTATTAGGACAAATTTGTTAGTGATTGGATTTGATTTGATTTGTACAACTTTAATCACCCATTATTTCTTGCTTTCGTTATCTATTATTTCTTTCCTTAATAAGGCTGTAAAGAGTGGGTTCACCAATAAAAATTAAACCCTAACCCTGTGCTCTAGATACCATATTAAAAGAAAAGAAAGAATAAGGTAAATCCCTTGTGTATATTGAACGCATAGGGTTGTGTTTATATAGAAAAAAAACATATGGACTAAGCCCATTACATAAATAAAGATATCTAGTAATATCTATAATATCTCATCATATCTAACACAAATAAAGAAGTATACAACTGTCAAGCTTGTGGCATGGCATCACCCAAGAACGCAAACAACTAACGCTTGTATAGGAGATGGGACGGTACAGAGCTAGTAAGAATAGAAAAACAGAATATAACTAACAATCATGATTGATTATAGATACTAGACGGTCTACTGCTCTATGAGACTATCTACTACCAGACGCTCCACCACTACGTCAGACCATCTACTACTAGACACTCCACCACTAGACACTCTATGATGATAGAGTTCCAAACACAACCTGCATGAAGTATTTTCTAATTAGATGGATAGAAATAGGACAGAAAATTGTAGAGGATTAAAACTGAATTTGAAAAATAAAAATCTTTCAGAATAGCAGCCCATTCAAGACAAGTAGCCCATATACCACATGAAAAGGCTCGAGATAAGAAATCAAATGATTCTCCAATTTCTGTTATTGCTTATAACTTGAAAGTAATATCATTCTTGAGACATCTAGAATGTTGTGCTGTGATCCCCTGCTGCTGCTATCCCACTATCATTTGCTACTGTGCTGCTATGCACCCTTGCTGTCCGTTATAACCTTTCTGTTAGTGCTGTTTTTCATTCTGATTGTATATAAATTTCCATCCTATCATTTATTTTGAGCTGTAAGTAAATATCTAGTACATATGCACTTGTATCACTGAAATATATGAATGAAATGGGGCTTTTCTCCTCCATTGTCTAGTCTACTGTTCTATTGTCCCTAATATCCAAATCTTTTTTAAATTTTTTTACCCTTAATTCGATTACCTTTTGCCATAAAACATTTCTTTGGAAAAATGGCATGGCAATAATTTTGGACAGCTGGTTACCAAGATATAATCCACATTTATTTGTGGCCTGTGAGAAATCTCTCGTTTAACTGAATGAATTATATTATCCCCAGCCACCTGGCTAAATAAAATTTCTTATAATCCTGTCACCTCTGGGAATATGGAGGCATATTTAGTCTTAAAATTATTCTTCAAACCTGAAATACCACACAGAAAATTAATATTCACTTTGACATCATAAAAGCACAAAACATTATCGGTTAGATGAGGTCATCTTAGCCGAATATTGTGATTGATTGGTGGTAGGGGAGCCTCATTTGTGAATATTAGTTTGACTATGTGGAATTTCAGTTCACACAGATACAATACATTTCATGCTGTAAAGTGATGCAGAGTGTCAGGTTACTTTCATCTATCTTTGTATCATATTAACCATGCATGCCTGATTGAGGGTTTCCTTAAAAAAGGTTGTTTTCTTTTTTCATTTTTGGTTCTTAAACCATTTACATTCTATTATTCCTGAGATTCACATTGAAGATCATAGATGATGATTCAAAGAAGATTTAAGTATAACTAATTATGCAGACCTCTTGCAGATTGTATGACATTCTTCTTTTTGTATAGATGGTGCAATACCTAAATAAATTGATGAAAATGCTTGCAGATCTGATGTTGATTTCAAGGAATTTTGCTTGCAAGTATTATTTGAGTGTGTGAGCAAGGATAGACCAGCTCTTTTACAGGTAATATATAAAGAAGGTTAATTTGTATATGCTAAATTCAAAAAATAGTGACGGCCCAATTTAAATCTTTCTATGCTGGTTGCATTTCCATGTTGATCATACATGCCACAATTCAAATAAATGTCTTATCATAAGTAAATATTGTACTAAATAATCTCTTCTGTTTTAGATTTCATGATGCTAATCTGATGTGCTAAATTACTATAATTATCAAATAGCGTGGAATTTAATGAGCTTGTCTACATGATATAAACATTTGAGATTAGTAGTGTCTTATTAGAGACATGATTCTTACAGTGTGCATGTAAATAAATAAAATTTGGTCTAATGTCTATGCTTCTGTAAACCATCAGATAATCAGATTTTGCACTTTATAAAATTTGAATGTTATGATGTTCTGCTTTATTGATGGGTTTATTATGCAGGTTTATTTGTCATTGTACACAACTGTTGAATCTATGGCCGAACAAGTTACTAATGGTGCCATTGTTTTTGGTGACTCACTCTCTATATCTGGTTTTAAGGTAGTTCTATGCTTAGTCTTGATAATTATACTTTCTTTTTCAAATAATAATCTATCTCTAAGCTGGTTTTAATGCTCAGCTCTTTAGGTACACAGCTGTTTTCTTAGCGATGGTGATCTTCGTTAGGATTTAAGTACAATAAAATAAGAGAGTTCAACTTAAAGGACTATTCCATTAGGTGGGAGAACCTCGATTTGTAGGTACCATACCACATCAAGTAATACTCAATGTGACGCTCGTCACATTGCCACCCTCTTTAATAGCCAACATCCACGACCACCTTCACTCTATCAACACTAATCCGTTAGCACCCCTTTTATCTTTGATGGCTTCACTCATCAATTGGTTTTCTATTTTTAGCTCTTCTCATAAACCAACTCTAAAAAAAACACCAATAATTGTTAGGATTTAAACCACGAGGAGAACCTAACATAAAATACTAGTTCATTAAATGGGAGTACCACATCAAGTAGTTTATTCCACTCTATGTGTAACTCCTAAAATATCTGATTTAATACTATGGTTTTTGCCATTGGTCTCATGTTTCCGTAGGGCTAGACCGAGTTAGATTATACTCATTGCTTTGAAATCTAATTGTGATTTGATCTTTAAATCAAAATAAATCTTAATTCTTTAAGTCTTAAATTTCTGCACGAGGGCGAGTCTTGATGCAATGGAAGATTGTTTGCTTGTGTTTTTGATGTATCAGTCATGGTTGGTCATAACTAAAATCTGCCTCTCCTGTCCGCTAAGTTGGTAGCATACATTTGACCCAATCCAGGCCCTCATAATGGGCGGAGCCTCATGCACTAGGCCGCTGGCCCACTTCTTATAAGCATGTGTGTGACTCGATGCTAATTGTTTCTGCTTGCAGCTTGCACTAACTTATATCGAGGCATTGATGAATGGAAAATTGTCTGCTCCTAAAGGAGGAATTGTTCAATCAACATTTGTTGGTTCGCTTCGGAAGCAGGTGGAAGAGCTCCTAAATTGTTCCCAGGAATTGAAGGACGATTTCCATAACTACTTGAAACTGGGAAAATGGCCTGATGGAGAATCTCAAGATAAACGTTCAATACTTTTGTCTTGGTTCCTTCAGTGGTTTGATGTACCAGCATCGTCTGTAATTAGAACAGCTATAGATAGAGTTAAACCTAAGCTTATGTCGTCATCTTCAGTTCCCTTGTTGCGTCTGTTTTTTCCAAGAACTCACATTCATGTGATCAGTGAGATAGATAGATGTTTCTCATGATTGTTTATCAGCTGTAATATTTATTGTTATTATTATTATGGTGATGATGTCAACTGTAATCTTTTGATTTACAAATGTTAATGTTCAGTAGTCCTACACTGCAGGGTGATGCAATTACTAGCTAAAGCTAGTCTCATCTAGCTAGAGCTAGTGCAAACAGGTCATCTTTTTCATAGGTTTCTTATGTATCTACAATTTTTTGGTCACATTTTAAAATATTGAATTTTACATTCAAGCCTCATTCAATAGAAATCAATATTTAGTAAAATGTGCTTGCTATTATTTTTAATATAGCTCTATTAAGTGATATTAAGAGCTCATTTATTTAGCCTTTTTCATGAAAAAAGCAATTTCATTTGAAAGGCGGAAAATGAAAATTATTTTGAAAAAAATATGAATCTGATGAAAGCTTTTTTATTATTTTTAAAAATTGCCGTGGCTTTTGATAAAGAATGAGATTAACTTTTTAAATGATACTTTTTTATAACTAAATTCGAATAAAAAAATTTAATACCAAGGGAACTAACTAAGTTTAGTGGAAGAGGTACTTCATAATAAGGCAAATAATGTTTCAATGTGTCTTGCATAAACCTTTCTCACAGAAGATACCAACAGGATATAAAAAGAATAGCTTGTTTCAATAAGTAATTTCTTTTTGTAATTATAGAATTATTTCTTTACAAACTGGTCGTAAATTTGAAGTTAGGCACCTTTTTATTTGGTCTAGTTTTTTAAGGAGCCTGGCCTCGGTTTATTTGAGTCAAAATTAGATGCATTTTCTGAAGTATAAAATTTATTCTCTAATCGAAGTTATCATATTTTCAAACATGTACGGACGTAGTATCATAGTATATAATTATGTATAAATTGACCAAAAAAAAACTATTTAGAAACTGAAAATTATTGTAAGAAAATAAACTAAACTTTCTGTTTTATTTTCTCTTCATTCAAGGGTTCATTGTACATTTAAGGATCTTGCTGTGTTTCCATACATGGCTAAATTGGCTTAAGAAAGAAACAGAGTAACAAAAGGAGGTAAAAATGCCCAATTCCTAAAAAGAAAAAATGTCGAAAAAAGGTGACTAAAAATTACAAAAACTGAAACAAATGTGAGGCATTCAAGGGAAAAAGGAGAAATAATAACAATTATGGAAATAGTGAAAAGGAAATAAAAGCAGGTGTGAATATATCTTTGGTGTAGGTCAAGATTGAGAGATGATCCGTGCATAGAGGAACTCATTCCAAGTGTCAGGTAATCCCGGCAAACACCAATGGATGCAATCTGCATAATTAGTTGGATCAGCTTGCTGTTCCGGAGTTAGCATTTTGCCTTGGCGTATGGTGTAAACAGAAGTGTGCGCATCTTTTCTCAGCTCTGATAAAGTGGTGATGTTAATGAAGTACACTGGCACCTTCATTGATTCGGTCACATTGTTGGCAATTGCAAAAAGTCGACGATCTGTGCCCACATTCAATGGGGTTGACATGTTCACAACAGGAGTGGTTTCTTTAGCACATTTTATTCCATCTGGGTTGTTCCAGTTCTCAGGCCTACATAATCACATGGTTAAATTTATATTTCAATCCAAAGTGTCTTTAAAAACTATATTCTTAGTTTATGAGGTGCACATGGTAACTTTAAACTTTGTAAAAAAGGAAAAATGTGGTAGCGAGTCACCACCAACACTAAACTATCAAAAGTTAAGACACCAATCATGTTAAATGGTTTACACTGGAGATTGTCCTACCCAATGGCATAACAAATATGTTGTTGTGTACTCTAAGTTTCACTGATTAACAGTTGATGGAAAATTGCAAGTGGGTTAAACCGTTTGGTACTAAATGGTGTCAACAACTCATAGGAATGGATTAGTAGATTAGTTTTTTCAAAGCAACAAAATGATGGTCCAAGTTACCAAATATGAAAAGCCAAACATTTCAAAACTATACTACTGGTGAATAATGTGTTATATCATGTGGTGTTCCTAGATCATTTTCACCTCATTAACAGGTGAAAAAAGATGTTAAAAAGAAGAGAAATAGTGTATGTTAAAAAAATAATATTCGTTTGTATCACTGAAAGATGCTTATAGAGTTTTTTTTATTGGATATGACTCAACACTTAGTGACAGAGAGAGACTTCGATTTTCTTGTGCCTGCATGTCTTTATCCATAATTCTATATTACATATTGCGTCTACATCACTGTTTCATATTATGAAATGAATGCAAGTTGATTCTTCAAATTTAAATATGAAAAAGCATAAAGTTAAGATGCGGTGATTAATTACTTTATATGCAGAGGGGACGTGCTGCTGAAGAAAACTTTGGTTCTGTTTGGGTCAATGTTGTCATCTACCCATTTTGACCATGTCTTGAGGACTCTCTCATATGCTATTGGCCGAGGAACTTCATCGTACTCCGTGGACCCTTCATCAAATGACCCTCGTCTGTTGCATCACACAAGAATACTCAAACCCAAGAATTTCCTTGAAAATTACGAAACCTCAAAGAAAGGGAAAAAAATTAATGGGATAGAGTGAGTTATGATGTGTGCTTACAAGACTTTCATAGTGAAAGTGTTCATCCACCAAATGTAGGTGTTGAAGATCAAGTAGTCAGCATCCTTCCAATTCACTCCATGCTTTTGGATCGATTCAGGCATGATTATACGGTTCAATATGCTGTGCATTTTTGGATCATCTGAATTTGACTCTACAAGGAATGGTGCCCAATAGAATTCCACAGTGGTAACATGCTCTGGCTCCTACACAAACATAACAATGTGTGCTTTCTAAGCCATGTTAATTCAATATTCCCGACAAAATGTGTGCTTTCTTAACTACCAAGAGATAGCCACAATCCGAAAACAAGAACTTTCACACAAAGGCCAAAGAAGTAGGTAGCTTGGAACTTAAAAAATTTCATATCAAATTCAGGGCCCCACCACACTCATGCACAAAATGATTCTAATACATCAAATGGGGCTGAAATCTTGGATCACTATAATCTCAATAAATTCTCATGTTTTATATCTAACTGAGTATTTTTAACTTCTTCATTGGAAAACTCACCTGACATAAAAATTCACTCAAACAACATCTTTTATACAAAGCATGTTTATAGGAGTTTTTCTAGAAGGTCATTATAGGAAAGAGAAACTAAAACAAATGAAATTAAACTTTTTCGATAAATTCAATTTTTTTCCTTGTTTTTCTCAAAGAAAGAGTTGATGTAGAAACTCAACTTTCATTCCCATAATATAATGTCTTTCTTTATAGTCTTACTTCAAGAACAGGAGAAAAGGAGAAACTGAATTACAAACCTCGATTTTGAAGATAGCAAGAGAACCAGTCTTGTACCAGGTCTTGTTATGTGAAGGAACCGCAGAATTGACCATACAAACCATTGATTCCCACTGGTTCCTATTCAGTGAATCTCCAACAAACATAAGCCTCTTCCCTCTGATCTTCTCAAACAAAAGCTTCGGTTTGAACCTTATCAAGTTCATAAAAACGCAACCAATATAAGAACACTGCAAAAGAAAAAGACAAAAACTGAGAACAAAAAACGGAAACTAAAAGAACATAAATTCATACTTTGGCAGAGAACAATCTCTCGGCTTCCATTTCCAGTTCTGGTACAAAGAATCAGGTCGTCCATTCTTCATGCATGTCACTTGCGAAGTGAGAAACTCACACTGATCTTCTTTATACAAAGGGTGTGTCTCGTTATCCAAAACCCACTCCCCAGTGTACAAGTCACAATCTTCTGGAGGCAACTCAACTTTCTCTTCTTCCTCTTCCTCTTCTTCTTCCACTTCTTCCTCTTCCTCCGCACGTGGCAGTTCGATCTTCTTCTCTTTCTCCACAGCAGTTTTCAAATCAACACGCTCTTGTGCCTCATCAGAATCTTCATCCTCACCGCCACTCTTCTCTAGTTGCGCCCTTGAACTCTTGGAAACCGTGACTGCGACAGTGTCTTCCACATCCTTCTCAGCCTCCCTTTGAACAACACCACTCTCTTCCACGTCCTTTCTTGTTCCCCCTTGAACAGAATCAACCTCTTTCCGCACCCCTTCTTGTGTTTCATGCGCTTTGTGACTCGAAAATGGGAACTCAGCAATAGACTTAACGTCCTCACTGTACATGAAGAGACCAAAGAGGAATATGGAGAACACCACCACGAAAATGGAGAGGTTGTTGCTCTTGCGTCCCTTCATCGCCCCCGTTTCTGAGGTGAATAGAGGAGTTTTTCTTCGAAGAGGCTGCATGGGGGAGACGGAAGAAAGAAGTGATATCAGAAAAACAACAATAATCTCTGAAGAAAGAAGAAGCAAAGAGAGGTAGAAATATAGGGATAGGAGCAAGGAGAGACATTGAAATTCTGGTATTAGGTTGGGTTTGTTCGTTTAATTAAGGTTTGGTGAAATGGTCTTGTCTTTGAAGGATATAGAAGTGGTTATTGGTGGAGGGAAAGTTGTCTTTCACAATTCTCAAGCTAGGAGCTATCTACATATTTTTTTTAATATGTGTATAAGTACTTTACTTTATTTTATTGTTGTTGTAGTTTTGGTTGAGTTTTTTTATAAAGCTTTCATGTGGTTGAGTTTGAAGATGGAAGTGGTTGTTCTTGTGTTTAGGAGAATACGTGAAAGGAGGGGATTGAGAGGAGTGATCTCAAAGGCAGCTTCAAAGTTGGTAGCAGTCACAGTCTGTATAGCAAAGGATGGTGGTTTTTGGAGCTTTGGTGGACACAATGTTGCTGTCTTTCAGTTTTCACTCTTCAGGTTTTAAGGTAACTTTAATTGATGGTGAGAGAGAGAGTTGTGTTGTGTTGTGTTGTGTTGTGTTGAGTTGAGTTCAGAACCCCACTCCAAGGATAGAGTGTAGATTCAACAAATCTTAAGTCAACTAATCTAAAAATGTTACTTGCTGCATAATTTCTAAGGTTCCCATCAAAACTTTCAAATTTAACATGACAGATAATATATAATAAACAAACAATAATGTTACCTTTATTTTCTGTATATTATTTATTATATTTCATTTCATAATCATCAAGAGAATTTTCTTTCAAACAGACGATAGAGGGAAATAACCATAACATGAATCGTGTATGTGTACGGCTTTTAAACGTAAATGTAAGTTACATTTGTTATTATCAACTGGGATAAATAGAAATTATCATGATTTTGATCAAGATTTGTTATTTTGCTACGACTTTAAACGAAGAAGACGTATTAGAATTATAATTTTTATTTATTTATTATGATTCTAAATGAAGAAGTTGTGGGATACATAGTTTTTGTTCGTGATTAAAATTAAAGTTGTGTTTTAATTTTAAGATTTTTAGTTAAATGATTTTTATACAAAATTCCCTCACTGACTACCACTAATTTTCTATTTAAAACAAATGTTTTGAAGTTTATTTTTTATTTAATAATTTAAAAAGAATTAAGATTAATATGTATTTCTAAAATGAAAATTCACATTATAAATGTTATATTCCATGCTTAATTAATACACTAATAAAATAATAAGCTAATAAATCAATAAACTAATAGAAGAATAAATTAATGCACTAATAAATTAAGGCACAAAGAAAGCAATCAATAACAAACTAATAAATTAATAAAATAATAACTAAAAAATTAATAAATTCGTAAATTAATAAATTAATGAACTAATAAATTAATAATATAAAGTTATCAAAATAATAAGTTAACAAGAATTAATAAAGTAATGATTAATAAAATAATATAAGAATAAATTAATAATAAATTAATGTATTAATACATTATTAAACCAATACATTAAATTAATAAACTAACAAAATAATAAATTGGTAAACTAATAAAGTAACAAAATAATAAATAAATAATTAATAAAATTAATTTTTTATTTTAAAAATTGAAGAAGGTAAAAAGAAAATATTACTGTATACATTCCATGTAAGAGTTTATTATTTTAAAAAATTTAAATGCTTCAGGCATATCCTTTTTTCGTTACAGTACAACAGTATATATGTTTTTATAAATTGATTTTCGTTAGTGAAATCTTTTGGTTTATTTAATTTAGTAGTATAAGTTATTTATGTTGTGAATATTATGAATAATCAATGAAAATAATGAGGAATAAATTTATTTTTTAATAAACATTGCATAAATAATTGTGTGATTGTGAACAACATTTTCATCCTCAATTGTGTGCCCTTTCTAAGTGAGTTGTTTGGATAAATGTGAGATCTTAATTCACCATATTATAACAAACCATTCATGTGGCACAATCCAAACATGTTGAAAAAATAAATGGTAGACTTTTCAAGTTAGATTTGCATTAGACCAAACTAAAAGGTGACATCATTTAAGAGCATGTAAAAAAATCTATTAACTAATATACTTCTAAAAATATTTTTTTAATTACTTAATGAATAAAATAAATAAAAAATAAGACAAAGAAGAAAAAAACATTCCAGAAAAAGTGGTACCAAATAATTTTTTTATTATTATACTATTTTGAACATTTTAAATTTAATCTTATTTAATTTATTGTCAGAAATCACGTGTAGAAACAAAAGACATGTATATATATCATAGTAACATCGTCACAATTAAATTAATAGAAGAGAATACATTGACTCGTTAAAAAAAACAAATTCAAACTACTCAAAATAGTTACATTTTTTAACAAAATTACCATAATAATAGAACTAGAACAAACTATTTAACCAAAGTTTTTATAAGCCAAACTTAATTTTTATTGTTATACTATTCTCAAAAACAAAGTTACAAAATGCACAAGTGTAAAATCCTGATACACAACTACACTTATCAGGTGTAATCTTCAATTAACAACATATTCTTTAGAAAAGAATATACTTAACAATCTATCACTTTACATCTTGGAGTTTTTGTTTTTAAGAATTCTGAAAATTATAAAAAAAATAACCAAATGATTGATTATTTCAATCAATAATAAATTATATGTGCAAACAATGTTTTAAACATCAATAAAATAATTAATTAGATTTTAAAATTATTGATTATCTTATTTATAATTATGATTAAGATAATCAATTATATATATATATATAATTATATTAATTGTTATAATTTATCGTCTCAAAATAATTATTTTAGCATAATCAATGCTATCCAACTTGATAATTTTCAAAAGGATTATATTTTTTAATAAAATATACATAATTAATTTATAAAATAGCTAAGAATATTTGGACTAATGAATAATTCACAAACACTCCCCCACAATAATAATAATAATAATAATAATATATGTAATGTAGTAAGAAAAAAACAACTTTATTTGTTCGATTATAAAAAGAAAATAGCTGAAGTAACCGATCCTCCAGTCTAGCTGCATCTCATACCCACCAAATTATACAATATTATTTTTAAAATATGTACACAATAATTTATTATCTTAAATGATAAACATTATTTTATCTTAATTTGTCCTAGCATTATTCATATTTTACAATTATTAAAAACTATTTATTTAATTAATTTTTATAAACAAAATAACTATATTAACCATTTTTAATCACATTAAATGAAAAATAAAAGGAAATATAGATTTTTTTCAATACTCTCATTTTTTACATCAAAACACAATTTAGTTTATCAATTTTTAAAATATTTGTTAACAAAATAAACACGAAAGGTGAAATTATTATTTTAATTTTAAATTCTCCCAATTAAACGTTTTTAAATCTGAAAAGAATAAAAAATAGTTAAATTTCGGTTTGGCCAAGAAAAAAAAATAAACTCGTGAATAGTATTTGGTTCGGTCTTTATTTATTCTGTGCAGGGGGTGTCAACTGGGTGATTGAATATAAGAAAAAAAATAATAGAAGTTTAACTAAAAAAGAGCATTTATTATGTTAAATATGTAGAAACTCTTATGAACTTATTTATAAATAATTAAAATATAATAAATGTATTGAATATTCTTAGCCATCTAGATTTTGTGAACTTTCTATTACTTACTTTAATGAAGATTGACCCAATGCTTACCTCCATTTTTCCCATGCAACAAATATATTGCATCCTTTCACAACACCCCAAAATATATTAATATTTTAAAGACAACATTGTCTCCAACTTTAATTAAAATTTCAAGTAGCTCTTAAAAAATAGTATTTAGTGTAGATTAATTTGTTCTTCTCCAATTCCGTGTCAAATTTATTCTTCTGCTGCTAACTTCCATTATAACGGTACGACAATTTTGTCAAAATTTGTCACCAATTCCCTGTTCAAGCTTTTGAAATTTTTATTTATTGAAAAATTTCATACTTATATGTCTATGTATATTTTAAACAAAATGCACAAAATTAGGGTGAAAATAAGGTCGATCCATGGTCCACTAAAAATGTAACAAGGACTCACTAATCTAGTTCGCTGATCCGTTTAGACCCGTTCTGCATAATTCACAGTTCGCTGACCCGTTTAGATCTGCTGACTTGTATAAATAAAAATAATAATAATTAATTTTTTTTAAAAAAAATCATATCTCACCCACACATTATTATTGTAGTGTAACTTTTATTTTATTTAAAAAAATATTAAATTTAATGTACCAAAAAAGAGTATTTTTATTTTAAACATCTAAAGAAATTAATATTAAAAAGAAGAATGAATTTAGTTTTAAGTAAAGTTTTACATTTAGAACTTGTTCATAAAAAAATAATATAAAAAAGAGATTTCCTTAAAATATTTTGTAACAAAACTTTTTGATAAGATACTCTCATACATTTACATACATATAGGAGGAGAAAAATATATGTAAAGTAAAACTTTAATTATTTTTAATCAAGCCTTCTAACAACTCTCCTACTTGAATGTCTTTATATTTTTTTTATCTTAATTGAATGAATTAAAATAAGCAAGAAATTTTAATTTTTTAACAGCAAAAATATTTTTTTATAATTAAATTTTAATTTAAAAAAATATATTTTCATTATTTGGGCTGGTCCACAGGCTCGCAGGCTAACTCTTATGTGGGGTAGATCAGTAAATTGAGCCTACACTCCTTGTGCGAGACGAGCTAAACGTGAGACGGGCCTATGCGGGAGAGACCAACCCGCATTGTCACGCCTACATAAAATAAGAGAGGAGAAATGAAAAATAAAAAAATGTAGTTGAAGAGTTAGAAAAAAATGCGAAAACTATAACTTATTATTTAAAATCAATGTTTTGTCCTAGATATATAGTTGTCCTCTACTTACAATTTACAATTGAAGTGTAAACTATGTTCTTTGGGGAAAGATAGAGGAATAAGCAATTTTATTTTGGTGGGTGCAATGTTTATTAAGATGCAAAATTAATACTATACTATGATTTGAGGATGAAAGATAATAAGAAACAAACTTTAAACTTAATTTATGAAATGTTTTGATTTCTAATCGATATAGGATCTTCAACATTCCTAACGTCGAGACATTCCAACTCGTGTATGTGACTATATATTTGTGGGTAGTTCAATTCAAAAGTGACTTTACGCTTAACTCAACGTTACAAAATCGATTCATAAGATGAGGTTTGCACCCACTTATATACTACAAAATATTTTTATTTATAGTCGACCAATAAAATAAATTAAGAATGAATATGATAATAAAATAATATATGAGTATAAAAATATATAAACAATACATTTATCAAAGTTATGCACTAAGTAATGTAGTAAATAGTAATAAAAAAATATAACAATAATGAAAACAATAAAAGAACTTCATTCTCACATCTAAGTATTTATCATCTTCTAATTTAATTTAAGACGTAATTAGAGTGAAGTGTTAATTTTTCCCTATCAAATTGGTGTGGTGATGATTAAGTTATTTGGAAGAGAAAGATATATATAAACTAGAAGGAGATTATAAGAGAAACTTCCAAAAGCATCAAAGCTAAACATCTGATTAAGTTTGAGATGTATACATCATATTAGCTAAACGGCAACATCATTGTGTCAAAGCAAACTAAAAGCATTAACGACTCCTACATAAGTATGTGGAAGATCACCACCTAATTCTAACTAACATGGTAAAATAAATAATGTAACGGAAAACACCACTAATAAAAAACACAAAATCATTGTGGTCCAACTCCAAGGATCACTCATCTTCCATGCTCACCACTACTTTTTTCTTTTCTTCTTTCTTTCTTAGTTATTCATACTATTCTGGGCTTTTCTTCCAGCACCCTATAATTTCCAAGTGCACCCCATAACTTTAAAATGTCCACTTTACTTTTTATAGAAATGACTTTCCAGAAATCTTTTTGGAATTTCCAACACATGATTTCTATGATTTGGCAAATTCTCACTCCACCTACACATCGATTGGGAAAAATTTAATTTTAACCCTTTAAAAAAATTTAAATAACCCTAAATAAAGTATAATTTCATATTTCTCACTCCACCTACATATTTTAGTTTTGTACTCCATTTTTTCACCTTATTAGTTTTATTAGTGGATTTTGTGGCTTTTAAAAAATTGAAAAAAAAACCCACAACTAATAAAACAATCATAAACTTATTTTAACCATCAATGTTCAGTCACCACAAACAATCACCACTATTTGAAAATGAAGAAAGTAACATTAGAATATTGTTAAAATTAAAAAAAAAAGGAATTGCATGGAGAATTTGCCTCTGAATTTCTATATCAGAATTTCTAAAACAGGATTTTCAAAATAAATTTTTCTATGACACATGAAGTACATTTTGGATTGAACTTTTTAGAATAAAAAATTTAGAACAAACTTTCTAAAACATATGATATCTTCTAGAATGAATATTTTGGAATAGGTTTTTCAAAAACACACTAAATAAGTTTTAGAACGAGTTTTTTGGAAATGGAATTTCTAAACAAACTTTCCAAAACAACTGAGGAATATAGTACGGGGTGCAATTGGTAATTACGTTTTTGCACTTATATGGTTTTCTCTTACATCGGATGAGTTGCGTAAAAAGACAAAATTAATCTTGTGCATTTCAAATTGCATTTCTTTCTAACAAGGACAAAGTATGAATTTTAACATTTAGCGGGTGCAGGAGCATGGGGTCTAAAAATCAATCCTCATTTTCAGATCTTGGTTTCTTCTTCCTGCACCTTACAAAATTTCTTGGTGCAACCCTATACTTTTTTAAATGTTTTTTTTTATAATTTTTAAAGTGCTTCTAGATTACCTGTTAAGGAAATTTTTCGGAACACATTTTCCAAAACTTCTGAAACTGAATTTTTGAAATTTCCAGATTTCTGGAACGGATTTTCAAAATTAATTTTTAAAATTCATGAAATATATTTCAAAAGAAGAAACGATTTTCAGAATATAATTTTCAAAACTCATGAAATATATTTCATAACAAGTTTTTTGGAACGTATATTATACATTTTAGAATGAATTTATAAGATTGAATTTTTTAGAATAAACTGTTTTTGCAATGTGTTTTCTCTCTTTTTCTGCAGCACGGTGATGATGTACCAAAAACAGGAGCAGCAGCGGCAATAGTGTCAACAACAGTTGGTGGTGCAGTGATAGAAGGTATTTTAGTCTTTTTCTTGTTAGTAGTACGGTTCATAAAGCAAAAGCCCTAAATCTTTACCTAAACAAATTATAAGTACAATATACTAGCTTTTCAGAATTCAACTTAAATGCGCCACTGGTGTAAAAAATACATTGTCATTCTATGGTAGATTATAATTTTATTAGGATTATTTTAAAAATGTATTGTTCTTACAAGGTAAGTAACTTTTTAAGTCCAAGTTTTCTGGTCCTCTCCAGTCTTTCTTTCGAGCCAAATGGGGGTACATGACTTTCGAGCCAAATGGGGGTACATGCGAAGTGAGTAGGGAGTAAAAAATTACCTTTGACGCTTAGTCTCTTCTGATATTTATACGTTTTGGATGAATCTCAACTGTCATGGGCCTACTTGTGGGTTTAAAAAAGGGCCTAATCATGTATTACCATTAAACTGGCTTAATTACGGTTAATTGTAAATTTATGGATTGTGTTTGGATTAAGAGAGTTTGTCGGCCTTCTCGGTCATTTGATCATGTCGGCCTACTCGGCTAATCGACAATACACATGCCCCAGGCTTGAGTAAAGCGATTACCATTCGGTCATGTTGGCCTACTCGACTAGTAGGCAGTACACTTGCTCCCAAACTCGAGTTGAGTGATTACCATTCGACCATGTCAGCCTACTAAACTAGTCGACAGTACACTTGTCCCAAACTCGAACAGAGCGATTACCATTCAACTATGTTGACCTACTCAACAATACACTTGCCTCCAAACTCGAGTGAGATTATTACCATTCGGCCATATCGACCTACTCGACTATTCGACAATATATTTGCCAAATTTTATTTGAGCAGAACGATTACCATTGAATCATTTCGACCTATTTAGCTAATCGAGAGTACGTTTATATTTAAGATAAGTTTAATCAGTTAACAGTATAAAAAAAAATTACGTTGATAATGCGAGAAAGTTGAACTCAAATAAAAATGTTTTGTTGAAAAATATTGATTATTTTAGAAAATAATTTAAGTTATACTTTTAAGAGTAAATAAAAATATATTTAAAGTTTTTTTATCGTCACTGTTTTTTTTGTTCTTCATAGACAGATGGATATTCCATAGGATATTGAATGTTTAATTAATAATACTTGAGTGAAAGATATAATTGAAGGCAGTGTATTGTGATGGCAGAATTGGACCCCAGTCCTTGGAGTAACTGACACATATTCCATTATAGATTGAAAGCTAAAGTAAAAAAATAGTGACACACTTCTCTAACTTCAGAATCAATCCAATAAATAAATGAAGCATATACATCTCATTATTGTTGTAGTCCTCACATTTTTCCCTTTTACCCATCTAAAATTCAACCCTTACTCAACCAACATCACTAACACATATCAAATTAATGAATCTCACCAAAATAGATGGCTGAGAAGAACAAATAACAGTATTATTATGAGCTTCATCTTCAACTTCTAACAACACGGTACCTATCCAATGGATCTTTGAAAATGATGAGTTCGTGGTAGACCCTCCAAGCGTAGTCCTCAAAATCAAAAGAGTTGAACACCCTCTCTTCTTCTTCTTCATCACCACAATTATTTTCCTCTTCAACTTCTTCTTTTTCCTCATTATTGTTGCTTCCAAGGGTTGCCTTGGGAAGAAGCGGAGCCACTCTGCTTTCTGTCGGAAGAGTTATTAGCAATGACATTGTTATGCAGCGTGAGCCTTTTTCTTCTCCCACTGTTGCCACTGGTCTGCCTCTAACTTTCTTCAACTTCCCATTGCTCCACACCTACACAATAAAATTGCTTGAATTCATATATAGTAACCCACTTTATCAATGCATCATCACCCCTTAGGAGTGGTATTTGAGCTCTCAAAATTAAACAAAAAATAATAATATTTAACAGTACATGATAGAAAATTGTATTAACAACGAATCTTGTAAACCTTTTAAGGAATGCAAAACCAAGTATTAAGAAGATAAAGACACAAAAACACTTGAGGGACACCATGTTTTTTCTCTCTTTACTTTTCTGTAGTGGAGGAGATGGGTTTCCTCATGCATTTAGCATCTGAGATTTGAGGGTTTTGCATCGTCCACTTTTTCTGAGCTGAATCGATGATTTTTCTACTTTAGGACACATCCCAATGAAAAATGAAGAAAAGAACAGAAACCGACACAGGAACATTGCTAATCAGACTTCATTATGACCAGCCTGGGTATAAACAAGGGGCCCGACCAACATAAATTATCTGCTGGATCAAAATCAGGATTTCTATGATAAAATTTACCACTGAAAAGAATAATGGTTATTTACGGTAATAAAATTATTTTAATTACAACTTCATTATATCATTCTTAAAAATACAAAATAATGTAGAATGGCATCGCCCAAATAACATTTATTTATCTCGTTTCGTATGACCCAACAACTAAAAGAAGAGTCACTTTCAAAAACAAAAGTGACTGACCAATATTAATTTGTTTGTACTTTACTGTTTTGACTTTATATATAAAAATCATAATTTTTTTGTCTTTAAACAAGCAAAATTAATGCATTTTAATATGTTATTAGTATAGTGTTAGCTTTAGCCTTTGCAGAATTGCTAGAAAATCAATTTGGTGATATAAATCTGTCAAGAAACAGAGGAGTGTAACTCTGGTGAAGTACAAACACGTATATTAATTAAATTAATTAATAATTAAACCTTAAGAAAAGGAAAAGACATGTCAAATAACTAAAATGCTGTCTCATTAGCTGGAATCGCATGGTTGAAGTAAAACGTTATTAGTTGAGTTAGTCTTTTCAAGCCTTGTTCAAACTTCAAATTAGGGAAGTTTCAAGATCAAATAATGCATGCACTACAGGGACAGTAGGGTAATTACAGCTCACAAAAATAACTTTAAACTATAACCAACATGATTACGTGACAAACTGACAATCTCACATATGAGCTTTTCCCCCAAACCGCACTAAGTAGGAGAAACAAAAAATAAATAGAATATTTTAAAAGCAAGAAAATAACAGAACATAATTAACAAATGTCCAAACTATAAAGCAAACAAAAAGATTTATTAATTAATTAAAAAACATAACCTAAAAATAATTAATTTACCTGAGCAATATCACCAACAGTGACCAAAATCGACTCCACGTGTGGCAGCACAGAAACCCATCCCGAATCCGACAGCATCGAGTACTTCTCATTCCTAATCTGGTACTGTAGTCCGATTATAAACGGGTAAAACCCACCCGATTTGTTTCCGGGCACAGACTCCGAAATCCATAGAAGAGAACGTAAGCGGGTCGGGTCATCCCCTAGCTGGTTCTCGCACCCCAAGGCATTAGTTAACTCATCAACGATCTTCAGCCCCAGGTTCTCCAGTGCGCGTGCGAACTCGCGCAGAGAGACTAGACTGAACTCGCTCGACTCAGTGGAGCACGCTGAGTCGAAGCGGAATGACTCGCCGAGTCCGTCGTCGTCGTCTTCGTCGCCTCGGCCGTAGCCTAGAGGCCAGCTTTCAGGGATGAGAGACTCCTTCTGATCACGAGGGAGGTCGAAGAGGGCGAGCGCTTCCTCCTCGGCCACGTTGGCGAGTTCGGGGGGAACTGAGTGATCTGTGAGTTGCGCATAACCGAGTTGCGAGACGCAGGAGAAGATGTCTTTTAGGGAGGAGAGGGAGGGGGGACGCGTGGCGGCCGAGGAGGAAGAGGAGGAGCGGCGCGTGGGGAGGGAGAGCGTGGGCGGGAGGCGGTGGAGGAGGCGCGAGAGCGCGTCGGCGGCATCAGAGGAGGACAGGAGGTTGTCGTGGTGCGCCGCTGGGGTTGGCGGCGGTGCTGAGGTGGCGCCTCCATAGAGGTTGGGTAGGTGTTGGTGTTGCTGCTCTTGAGTTGAAGACGCCATTACGTGAAAGAATAATAATAATAAATATAAGAACAGTGTGAAAAATTTAGGAGCTGTGTTGTTGTTCTTATATGTTGAGCTATTTTTGATGAGTCGGAGCGTGTGAATACGGGAAACAAAGGACTATTCACACGTGTGATGGTGCAGTCTCCATTTCCCTTTTTCCACGACTCTCATAAGGTTTTCTTGCTAACGTAATGATTATTTCTAGTGGTGCTTCCAAATGAGACAATTTAGTTAACAATGTCCTCGTTGGCACTCGTTGAAACCATTGCGAATTTGGGTTGGGATACTTTTAATCGCATTTATGGCTGAATGTAGCTTATGGAAATTGGCAACAAAATTATTGATTATATTAATAGTATCTCTCTTCCGCAGCTGTAAATGTTTTATTTTTTATTATAAATAATGAATTATCTCTTAGAATGAACTTGAATGGATAATGATAATGGGAATGCGAGAGCAAACATATACTAGGAGAATTCTAATATTAGGATTCTAGAAACCTTGAATTTAGTTTAGAATGTGCAATAAATGATTTAATTAAATATGTGATATAAAATTGAAAAAAAAAAGATTGGGCGGGTGTTCCTACTTTTATATAATTCAATTCTTATTGTTTTATATATTATAATATGATTCTACTATCAAACACAGGGCTGTTTGTACTAACATTGTATGATCTTATAAAAGTAATATGTTTGGTGTGTCTACCAGTCAGTGTTAAATAAACAAGAGATAAGGAACAGTGACATAGAATATCTTGAATGAAGCGATGAGTCTAACCCTAAAACCAGCAGCTTCATTCCATAAAAAAATGGTAGCTTTAGAAGGTATGCAGGTTTAGGGTTAGGGGAGATAGTTAGTGGCAGCCTTGTGTGTGTTTTTTTCTGATGGCAGCAGAGGACATGTATTGGTGGTAGTTGGACTCAACAGCTGGATAAAGGTCTCACCTCCCTGTTTGTTTATTCATCTTTTTCTTTCATTTTTTACATCAAACTTATTCTTTTTTTAATTTTAACAAATTAACAAAATTAAGAAGAAATATTTTGAATACACTTATAATGAAACGAACTTTAAAAAATGGAAATGGAGAAGAAACTCAATCGTCTTGTTTAATAACATATGTGATTTTCAAAATTACAAGTTCGGGTTCATTTTAAAGTTCTCATTTTATCTTCGTCTTTTAGTTTTCATGGTCTCTAGGCGCGGTAGTCTCCGGTTGGTTCTTTCATTTATCGATATGAGTGAGAAACCTCCAAAGATACTCTGACGATCAAGTTAGTCCGAGTACAAGGTGCAGGTGAGTTGAGAGTGAAAATTACCTTTGGCATTGGGTCTCCTTTAGTATTTATACATTTTGGATGAACCCTCGTGGACAAGTTTGTGAGTCCAAAAGAAGACTCAATTATGTCTTAATCATGATTTACCACTGATCTGACTTAATTACAGTTAATTGTAGATTTACAGGTTGTGTTTAAATTAAGGAAGTCTTTCGATCTTCTCGGTCATTCAACTTTCTCAAGCTTCTCAATCCGGTAGTATATGTTTTGTAAAATCAAAATTGTTTAAATTCTATCTAAGATCTGTAGTAAATTTGGCTTTAAAACGAACAAAAACTGGTTTTCCCGAGGCGTGAGTAATCACTGTCCGTAAGGACTTATCCGCGGTATATTGCGCAAGTCCCCCAGGATACAACAGGAACTTCCCGGTAATTTTCTAGGATCAGAACTAGCAAGTTTCTCTTTAAAAGAGTAATACCCAAATAGAACTCAGAATTATTATAATAATAAAATAATGAGGAGAGAGAAATTGAAAAGGGAAAATGGAGAAAGAAGAAGATGGTGAACGGAGGTTTGAAGAAGATGAAGAAGTGAGAGTGTGAGTTGCATTTCTGAAGTGGGTGGAACTCTCTTTATATAGGGAGAGGATCCAAGAATCCATTGCCTCTTCACAACTACTATCGTGGCACGTTCCATTGACTGGCTGCCGGAAACGGAGCAACCGCTGAAAGATTGGGGAAGACCGCGGAGATGAAGGAACGTAGCGAGAGTGAAGGACGTGAACCTTCCCTAGACGTGCGATCACGATCCAGGATGTAGAGAGGGCAACGAGCGCGACAATCTCAGTAAGTTCCAGTCTCTACTGCACTTCCGAGATCTCCGCCAACGGAATCGAAAAACTAGGGTTTTCCACGCACAATCTGCTTTCCGTTTCACACACTCTATTTTTTTGTTTTTATTTTGCTATATTAGGTTCTGTTTTACAACTATCCCCCACATATTGCAAAAGATAAAACATAGAGATATAGAAAGAAAAGATTATGGGTTCATCTAAGATGTAATGCATCAAAGCTGGTATAACATGCTATATGAACCAGTCTTAGATTGATGAACTTAATACATAGTGTAGTTGGTATAGCAAGCTATATGAACCAAGACACTTAGTATGTGTTAGAGGTTTATCAGTCACAATACACCCCCACATTACTTGTTGTTATCGCTGTGTTGCGCTACTAGGCCAT
>Ga0123342_1004128_pt1 | contig 22519 bp, 18 predicted proteins | sample Turbeawhitnodule_FD_89960 | JGI IMG/M metagenome (GOLD analysis project Ga0123342, IMG submission 89960) | Root nodule microbial communities of legume samples collected from Mexico - Turtle bean Mexico white nodule | ecosystem: Host-associated > Plants > Roots > Nodule | place: Mexico: Nepantla... | reverse complement strand
TCAACTTAGTTTGAAAATCATTTTGCTTTGATAAAATTGAGATGCTAATTGCTTTGAGATTTAATCTAAGTGTTGATTACAACATTGAACTACCCCAGAACAAGGCTAAAACCAGCACAGCAGTAACAAGCAAAGCAGAGGCTTCATCATCTTTCAAAGGATTTGGATTCTTCAAAACATTGAACACCACTTAGTTCAACATATACATATCTATATGTATATACGTATAGATATGTATATACATCTCTCTCTATATATATTCTACTCACTTTTTACATAATTCTATATGTTGCATTTCTATGTGAATAACAAAAAACATTAAATAAAAATATTTTACATTATTAAGATAGAATTCCTGAACCATACAAAGATATTATTTTTATTAAAAAATAAAACACACAAGAACTAAGATAGATCCTGAACCATACAAAGACTTTAGATAAATTTTTACGACATCCCATCACATGATCAACTTGGATGCCGTATCCAAACTCACAACCAAAATAGTTAGACACTCTAAAAATCACTCACTACAACCAAAAGCATTAAATAACAATTAAATTTAAAAACACAAATAATTAGTCATTGATTACATTATATATTATCATAGAGATTAATAAAAAAATAGTTTCTACTATTAATAAAAAAATATAAAATTGTTTCTAAATTAGTACTAAATTAACTATAAAAGTTTTAAATACTAATATTTTATATTCTAAATTAGTCTCTACAATACTAATAGAGACTTATTTACTAATTTAGAATATAAAGTACTAATTTAGAATATAAAGTAGTAAGTAGCTAAAACTTTGATAGTTAATGGTTTGATATCAATTTAAAAACTATTTTAATTTTTTTAGTTTATAAAATAATATCTAATTTAATCAAATAGTGACTAATTATTTTGGTCTTTAAAATTAGTTTCTATTTAATGATTTTTTTTGTGACCTCATGAAATTATCGTATTAAAAAAAGTGCAAGTAATCTTACAAAATATTCTTCTTTTTAAGAGGTTAATTACAATACCCACACTAGATTATTTCAAGAAGTATTGTTAAACTAAAGTCTTTTTCCACTACAAGAAAATCATTAAATAAAAATCAATTGTTTAGAAAAATAATTAGTTATTATATTTACTAATTATTTTAGAGACTAAAAGAACTATTGATATAAAAAGTATTTTCTATTATCAATAAAATTTATAAACTAGTTTCTAAATTAGTATCTAATTAGCTATTGTGCTGGTCAGAGCTCGGTTCTGGTAGTTATTTTGTGATGGCTCGACTCCTAGGTAAAGTGGGGGGACAACTCGGTTGTTGGGCCTGGATGACACTTGCGTAAATGGTCTTTTTCAGGGATGGGCCCAAACCTCACAAGGGTCGTTACGTGAAATAAATTTATATACACGTGTTTATAGATATATTTGGGACGGTGAATATAATATTTGTTATTATTATGTATATTTGTTATTTTTATGTGGTAATATTCTTTCTATTGAATGTTTGTTGCATGTAGCTAGTTGTTGTTAACCCTAAAAGATAGGGACGTGCAGTTAAAATAGAATGTTGGCCGGCGGTTTAGCACCTGAAGATCATTGGTGTCCGTGTTAGGTGGTTTTACTATTAGAGGTAATATATTAATGTGCTTATTTTATTCTCTCAAGCGAGAAATTGTTGCATGTGCGGTTATAAAAGGGGCCTAAGACTCCAGGTGAAGGTACGCTGTTTTTGCACACTAAGCTGAGAATTAATTGTTGTTGTGAGCTCAAACTGACTTGAGTGTCGGAGTGTAATCAACAGGTAGGGCGCCCTCTGTCACAATGGAGCCACGATTCACTGCAACAGGGAGACACAAGTCAATACCCAGCTGAGGCAGATCCAAGAAGAGGCGTTCAACTCAGTCAACCAGCAGAATAGTCAATCGACGAGAACAACTACTAATGTTTTAACTACCAATTACTTTATATTCTAAGGTTGGTAGCTAAAATCTTGATAGCTAATTAGATACCAATTTAAAAACTAATTTATAAATTTTATTAATAATATAAACTACTTTATATACTAATAATTTTTTTTAATCTTTAAAATAATATTTACTTTAGTCAATATAATAGCTAATTATTTTTTGTCTGGAAAATTTGTTTTTATTTATTGATTAAATTGGTATTCTATATCAGAACAAAAAATATTTTTAAAATATAAAATTAATTTCGTAAGGTTTGATACTTGATAGTTTTAATTGATTAAAACCACTTTAATTGATTAAAACTAAGCTTATGAAGATTTCTTAAAGATTTTAATTATGCTAAAACATAACTAAAAAACTTTAGCGAGTTCCGTAACTGAACAAACTTTCTATCTTAGAAAATGGTTGAGTTAAGATGAGAGAAGAACAACAATACCTTACCAAGTGGTTTCAAGTGGTTGAATTAAGACGAGAGAAGTAATTTCAGCAAGATAAAACCTTAAAAGTATAATATAAAACAAAAACATCATACTCTTGATTCAAAGTCTTCATCATTTATCTTTCTCTTCATTACTTGATATTCTCTTCTTCTATTTGTTAACCAAGATCTTCATTAGATTGGAATATCAGATCAATCACACATATGTTATGTGTATTTAACTAAAACACTATTTGTTTGGTTTTAGATTTAGAAATCAATTCAATTTTTCTGATTTTAATTTACAAAAGTCCAAAAAAATACAGATTTAGAATTATTTGAATATAGATTAAATTTGTATAAAGATTTAATTCATATCCACTCTTATAATTTCTAAGCACTTACTTTCTTTTGAAAAGAGAAACCAAAAAAACATTTACTTGATAATAAATGTTTTTAGTTCGTAAGCTTGTTTAGTTTAATTGATGGATAGGTTTGTTTGGATAGAACTCGTTATTAACATTTAAAAAACGATTTTTTTTTTAAATAACACAATTAAGAAAGAAGAATTAATTGTTAGTAACAAACCAGATTTTATTGCAGAAAATTAAAGCTAACGTTTTCTATCCTTAAAAAAGTAGGGAACTTTTTCATATGGTTACTAATAGTATTTTTTTTTTAAAAACTTTTGTTCATAAAACAATTTTTTCTTTATTTTATTGAAAAAGTAAATTTACTTTGTGATGAAAAGTATCGATTAGTATAATAAAAAAAATCAAGAATAAAAAAAGAATTTATTATTTTAGAAATATTTTAAAAAGTGAAAAAAATAGTGGAAATAAAATAGAAAAAAAAATTTTAAGGCCTAAATATAATTTGTAAATATTTTAACAACTAAATAAAGTTAAAAACATTTAAAAACCAAAGTCAAAATTCATACATGTGTTGGGATAAATATATATTTTAGCATAAAGTTAATAATATAAAATTGATGATTCAAAATAATGTGGTGGTTACCTTATAAAGACACCGTTAAAAGTCTAGTAGTGTGTTTACACATTAAACTTTAAAAGGATATTTTTATATATAAAATTTGATATTCTTTATAATAAAATATGGGTAAGAGATTTTTAAAGAAATAGATTTTGTTTACAATTTTATTAAAGTAATTAGATTAATTAAAATTAAAAAAAAAATATTTACTGTAAAAATTAAGAATTTGAAAATTTTCATATTCTAAAGTTTACTTTTTTTTTCTTAGGTATTTTCTTTTTATTTGAATTTTGATTGGACTGTCATCAAATTGAATAGGACCAGGAAATTGTCGAGATGACTAGTTTTCTATTGTTGTTTATCAGTTTTTTTTATTGGTCTTAATAGGAGTTATTTTGTATTTTAAATTGTTAGTTTTTTTTTAAAAAAATCACTATTATTTTTTACTCCATATTAGGTAGGCTTTTCTCTATCAATGTCTGGGAGACTATTATTTTTTTTTATAGATGTGAGTTAGATTTTTCTAATTTATCTCAATTGTGATTATTTGTTTTGTCAATGTCTAGAATAAATATGAATTGTGACTTTATGATCGAATTCTTTGATTGAACTTTGGAGAGAATTGGCGAAAGTTTCAATGGAGGAGGCGTGTAAGGAGGCTCACATGGTGAATTGTGACTTTATGATCGAATTTTTTGATTGAACTTTGGAGAGAATCGGCAGAAGTTTCAATGGAGGAGGCGTGTAAGGAGGCTCACATGGAGCTTGCGATTTCCTTGGACGTGCATGCTAAGTATGGAGAGTTGAAGACTAAAGTGTCTATCCTAAAGAGGCAAGACAAGAGTGAGAATTGACTAAATATTTTGACAGCAATTTCACTCATTCATTAATCTTGAAAATACATGAACCAAACACCTCTTTATATAGCATGAGAGGGCCGAATTTGAACAAGTAAAAATGGTGGGAAAATTCAAATGAAATGGGTTTGAATTTGGTGCCTAAAATCAGCTCACAGGAAAGGTGTGACATATGAAAGTACCTGTGTAAGTGTTTTCGAAACTTATCAGCGTTATATGAACTTAGATTAAAATTACAAAAACTAGGGAAAAATTTCGCAAATCTGGAAAAAAGAGCTCCTTGGAGTCCAAGAAGTTTCTGGAACATTTTCAAAAACTAATTTATTGTTAAAATCTTATGGAAGAATCCCAAAAGAATATGGGACGAAACGTGACAAATTTTAGCTCAAACGGACGAGTATTCAGTTAGAAAATAATCAAACAATTTCACATAGAAACGAACATTCCTTTCAGTCGTGACAGTGATGAATAAAAAATTCATTGCAAATCTTGTGGAACGAATTTGAAACTCAAATCTCAGGCACAACTCAATACACACAATAAGGAATGTATGGTAAAAGTTTCAAATAAAAACACCTAGGAATAAGGCATAATAATTCCCAGACCGAGAGCAAACAAAACTGAAAAACTTGCTTTTCCGAAAACAGAACATCCAAACTTTTCTTCCTTATATCTTTTTCTGTTTTCTTTTTGGGCGTGCCTCCTTGACTAGATACAAGCGACCTATGAAAGTACTTGTGTAAGTGTTTTCGAAACTTATCAGCGTAAAATGAAATCAGATTAAAATTGCAAAAACTAGGGCAAAATTTCGCAAATCTGGATATAGGAGCTCCTTGGAGTCCAAAAAGTTTCTGAAACATTTTCCAAAACACAATTTCTTGTTGAAATCTTATTGAAGAATCCCAACAAAATTTGGGACGAAACGCGACAAATTTAAGCTCAAACGGACGAATATTCAGTTAGAAAATGATAAAACAGTTTCACACAGAAACAAACCTTCCTTTCAATCGTGGCATTGATGAATAAAAAATTCATTGCAAATCTTGTGGAATGAATTTGAGGCTCAAATCTCGGCCACAAATCAATACACACAATAAGGAATGTCTGGTAAAAATTTGAAATCAAAACAGCCAAGGAATAAGGTTTAATAATTCCAAGACCAAGAACAAACAAAACTGGAAAACTTATTTTTTTCGAAAATAGAACGTCCTGACTTTTCTTCCTTATATCTTTTTCTGTGTTTTCTTTTTGGGCGTGCCTCCTTGACTGCATACAAACAACATATGAAAGTACATGTGTAAGTGTTTTCAAAATTTATCAGTGTAATATGAACTCAGATTAAAATTGCAAAAACTAGCGCAAAATTTAACAAATCTGGATACAGGAGCTCCTTGGAGTCCAAGAAGTTTCTGGAACATTTTCCAAAAACAATTTCTTGATGAAATCTTATGGAAGAATCCCAACAGAATTTGGGATGAAATACCAAAAATTTAATCTCAAACAAAAGAGTATTTAGTTAAAAAATGATCAAACAGTTTCACACAGAAACGAACCTTCTTTTCAGTCATGGCAATGATGAATAAACACTTCATTGCAAATCTTGTGGAACGAATTTGAGGATCTATTCTCAGCCACAATTTAATAGACACAATAAGGAATGCCTGGTAAAAAATTCAAATTTGAACACCTAAGGAATAAGGCGTAATAATTCCAAGACCGAGAGCAAACAAAATTGGAAAATTGTTTTTTCCAAAATAGAACGTCCTTTTTTTAATCCTTATATCTTTTTCTTTGTTTTCTTTTTGGGCGTGACTCCTTGACTGGATACAAATGACATATGAAAGTACTTGGGTAAGTTTTTTCGAAACTTATCAGCGTAATATGAACAAAGATTAAAATTGCAAAAACTAGGGCAAAATTTTAGAAATCTGGATACAGGAGCTCCTTTGAGTCCAGGAAGTTTTATGATCATTTTCCAAAAACAATTTCTAGTTGAAATCTTATGGAAGAATCCCAACAGAATATGGGATGAAACACGACAAATTTTAGCTCAAACGAACGAGTATTCAGTTACAAAATGATCAAACAGTTTGAAGAGAAACGAACCTTCCTTTCAATCGTGGCATTGATGATTAAATATTCATTGCAAATCTTGTGGAACGAATTTGAGACTAAAATCTCAGCGAAAACTCAATACACACAATAAGGAATGTCTGGTAAAAATTTCAAATTAGAACACCCAGGGAATAAGGCGTAATAATTCTAAGATCGAGAGCCAACATAACTGGAAAACTTGTTTTTTCCGAAATAGAACGTCCTTGTTTTCAACCTTATATCTTTTTGTGTTTTCTTTTTGGGCGTGCCTCCTTGACTCGATACAAATGACATATGAAAGTACATGTGTAAGTGTTTTTGAAACTTATCAGCATAATATGAACTCAAATTAAAATTGCAAAAACTAAGGTAAAATTTCACAAATCAGGAAAGAGGAGCTCCTTGGAGACCAAGAAGTTTCTGAAACATTTTCTAAAAACAATTTCTTGTTGAAATCTTATGGAATAATCCAAATAGCATTTGGGAGGAAATGCGATAAATTTCAGCACAAACTGATGATTATTCATTTAGAAAATGATGAAATAGTTTCACACAGAAACGAACCTTTCTTTCAATCGTGCCATTAATGAATAAAAAATTCATTGCAAATCTTGTGGAATGAATTTAAGGCTTAAATCTCAGCCACAAATCAATACACACAATAAGAAATGTTTAGAAAATATTCCAAATCAAATCACCCAATGAATAAGGCGTAATAATTCCCAGACCGAGAGTAAACAAAACTGGAAAACTTGTTTTTCCGAAAACAGAACGTCTTAACTTTTCTTCCTTATATCTTTTTTTGTGTTTTCTTTTTGGGTGTGCCTCCTTGACTGGATATATATGACATATGAAAGTACTTGTGTAAGTGTTTTCGAAAGTTATTAGCGTAATATGAACTCAAAATAAAATTGCAAAAACTAAGGCAAAATTTCGCAAATATGGAAAGAGGAGCTCCTTGGAGTGCCAAAAGTTTCTGGAACATTTTCCAAAAAAAATTTCTAGTTGAAATCTTATGGAGGAATCCCAAACAGAATGTGGGACAAAACGCAACAAATTTCAGCTCAAACTGAAGATTAAAATATCAGCGTAATATGAACAAAGATTAAAATTGCAAAAACTAGTGCAAAATTTTGCAAATCTGGATACAGGAGCTCCTTTGAGTCCAAGAATTTTCTTGAACATTTTCCAAAAACAATTTCTTGCTGAAATCTTATGGAAGAATCCCAACAGAGTGTGGGACGAAACGTGACAAACTTTAGCTCAAATGGACGAGTATTTAGTTAGCAAATGATCAAACAGTTTTAGAGAGAAACAAACCTTCCTTTCAATTGTGGCTTGATGATTACATATTCATTACAAATCTTGTGAAACGAATTTGAGACTAAAATCTCAGCCACAACTCAATACAAACAATAAGGGAAGTTTGGTAAATATTTCAAATCAAAACACCCAAGGAATAAGGCGTAATAATTCAAAAACCGAGAGTAAACATAATTGGAAAACTTGTTTTTCTGAAATAGAACGTCCTTGTTTTCATCCTTATATCTTTTTATGTGTTTTCTTTTTGGGCGTGCCTCCTTGACTGGATACAAATGACATATGAAAGTACATGTGTAAGTGTTTTTGAAACTTATCAGCGTAATATGAACTCAGATTAAAATTGCAAACACTAGGGTAACATTTCACAAATAAGGAAAAAGGAGCTCCTTGGAGTCCAAGAAGTTTCTCAAACGTTTTCTAAAATTAATTTCTTGTTGAAATCTTATGGAATAATCCAAATATCATTTGGGACGAAACGCGACAAATTTAAGCTCAAACAAACAAGTATTCAGGTAGAAAACGATAAAACAGTTTAACACATAAATGAATCTTCCTTTAAGTCGTGCCAATGATGATTAAAAATTCATTGCAAATCTTGTGGAACGAATTTGAGGCTCAAATCTCAACCACAAATTAGTACACACAATAAGGAATGTCTGGTAAATATTCCAAATCAAATTACCCAATGAATAAGGCGTAATGATTCCCAAACCGAGAGAAAACATAACTGGAAAACCTATTTTTTCCGAAAACAGAACGTCCTCGTTTTTCTTCCTTATATCCTTTTCTGTGTTTTCCTTTGGGGTGTGCCACCTTGACTGGATACAAACGACATATGAAAGTACTTGTGTAAGTGTTTTCGAAAGTTATTAGCATAATATGAACTCAAAATAAAATTGCAAAAACTAAGGCAAAATTTCGCAAATATGGAAAGAGGAGCTCCTTGGAGTGCCAAAAGTTTCTGGAACATTTTCCAAAAAAAAATTCTAGTTGAAATCTTATGGAGGAATCCCAACAGAATGTGGGACGAAACGCGACAAATTTCAGCTCAAACAGACAAGTATTCAGGTAGAAAACGATGTAACAGTTTCACATAGAAACGAACCTTCCTTTCTGTCGTGGTAATGACTAATAAAAAACTCATTGCAAATAATGTGGAACGAATTTGAGACTGAAATCTCAGCCACAATTCAATACACACAATAGGAATGTATGGATTTCAAATCAAAATACACAAGGTATAAGGTGTAATAATTGCAAGATCGAGAGCAAACAAAACTGCAACACTTGTTTTTTCCAAAAACAAAACGTCTTGGATTTTCTTCCTTATATCTTTTTCTGTGTTTTCTTTTTGGGTGTACCTCCTTGACAGGATACAAAGAACATATCAAAGTACATGTGTACATGTTTTCGAAACTTATCAGCGTAATATGAACTAAGATTAAAATTGCAAAAACTAGGTCAAAATTTCGCAAATCTGGATATAGAAGCTCCTTTGAGTCCAAGAAGTTTCTGGAACAATTTTCAAAAAACAATTTCATGTTGAAATCTTATGGAAGAATTCCAACAGATTTTGAGATGGAACTTGAAAAATTTCATCTCAAACGGTAGAGTATTCAATTAGAAAATGATCAAACAGTTTCATTGCAAATCAGACCTTCCTTTCAGTCGTGACAATGATGAATAAAAACTTTATTGAAAATCTTGTGGAACAAATTTGAGGCTCTATTCTCAGCCACAATTTAATACAAACAATAAGGAATGTCTGGTAAAAGTTTCAAATCAAAACACCAAAGGAATAAGGCGTAATAATTCCAAGACCGAGAGCAAACAAAACTGGAAAATTTGTTTTTTCTGAAAACTGAACGTTCTTGCTTTTCATCCTTATATCTTTTTCTGTGTTTTCATTTTGGGCGTGCCTCCTTCAATGGATACAAACAACATTTGAAAGTACATGTGTAAGTGTTTTCAAAACTTATCAACGTAATATGAACAAAGATTAAAATTGCAAAAACTAAGGCAAAATTTCACAAATCAGGAAAGAGGAGCTCCTTGGAGTCTAAGAAGTTTCTGAAACATTTTCCAAAAACAATTTCTTGTTGAAATCACATGGAAGAATCCCAACAATATTTGGGAAAAAACGAGACAAATTTCAGCTCAAACGGACGATTATTCAGATAGAAAATGATCAAACCGTTTTACACAAAAACATACATTCCTTTCGGTCGTGGCAATGATGAATAAAAAATTCATTGCAAATCTTGTGGAATGAATTTGAGGCTCAAATCTTAGCCACAACTCAATACACACAATAAGTAATGTCTGATAAAAGTTTGAAATCAAAACACCCAAGGAATAAGGCGTAATAATTCCCAGACCGAGAGCAAACAAAACTGGAACACTTGTTTTTCAAAAACAGAACATCCTGGTTTTTCTTCCTTATATCTTTTTATGTGTTTTCTTTTTGGGAATGCCTGCTTGAATGGATACAAACGACATATGAAAGTACTTGTGTACATGTTTTCAAAACTTATCAGCGTAAAATGAGCTCAGATTAAAATTGCAAAAACTAGGGCAAAATTTCGCAAATCTGGATACAAGAGCTCCTTGGAGTCCAAGAAGTTTCTGAAACATTTTTTCTTCTGCCCGGTTGACTCAGCTGTCGTTGACTTCAAAGGCAAATGGTGGCTCCTCCTATATCCTGGTGGTTTCTGCTCTCTCCTACTGTTGACTTCTGGTCGAGAGTGGCTCTGTTGAAATAGAGGGGGCCCTACCTGTTGATTGCACTTCGACGATGAAGTCAGTACTGGCTAAGAAACAGTAAGTATGTAAAGCAGTTTCAGTCTTAGAAACGACGTACCTTTCTAGGGTTCTTAACACCCTTTATATATGTTGTATCTAGGTCAACTCCTTGTCCCACGTGGAATAAGGGTTACTCGTGAGGCATCCTGTGACGCGTTGCACAAGCTTAACGCAGCCGCTGCATAGGACTTTCCTCTTCTAGAGTGCAAAGTCTTAACAGTATGACCGCCAGGGTACCAACTCATGCACCAGCGTTGCAAGGCCATCTGTTTTGTGGGTTCCCTAAGTATTCACGTGCCATGCATGCAGTCTATCATTGGAAACCCTAACCCTTACGGGCCTTAGTGCCTCCAATGATCATTTACTTGTGCTAGACCTGAATGTACTATACACACCTCATGCATGAGCCTCTCGTGATTTCGGTCTTTATGATATCTTGGTGTTAACTCGTTGCTCATTATTGCTGCCAGACCACCGTTGTCCGATGTTTACCTCTGATGTCAATGTCTGATGTCGATCTCTGATGTCGATGTCTAAGGTCTGGTCAGTACAGTTATCATGTGGAACCACGTCTTGCAGATCGGCCTTCGTGAAGATGAGGTCGGGTTTCGGGGACTGGTCTGGCTCTCCTACTTCTACTGCCATTACCTCACTGGCATACTTCTTACGCTCGGAGGTGGTACATCCTCCTCCTGAGAACCCTTCAGAAATTGTGTTGATCTCTCCATGGACAGGTATCTCATGTCCCTGATCTCCTGTGGGAACCGCGGTCGTCGGGGGCCCCTTGGTTGTCTTATAGGTACTCCTTCAGGAACCCATTCCTCACCAGTTCTTCTAACTGGAATCCAAACGCCAAACAGTTGTGCAGGTTGTGGCCAAGGGCTTGGTGGAACTCGCACCAAGTGTCCTTGCTGGGCCCTAGCCTCTTGTCGATCTTCGGTGGAGACTTCAGTTTTTCTGCCACGTTAGGGATGACAATCAGGTCTTTGAGGTCCATTCGAAAGTTGTGTCTGGTGGGGCATTTTCTTTTGTACGTGCCCTAGTCTGATGCTTCCTTGCCTCATATGGCGGCTTCTTCCCCGAGGCTTTCTTCTCTGTCGTGGCCTCGTGTACCCTCATGGGCTGAGGACGACCAGTTCCCCGAGGTCGGACAAGGCCGATGCTTCCGCGCTTTTTTGTGACCTCTTCTTCTGCTATGATGTGGGCTACGGCTCTATGGCGGATCTCGCTGAACGTCTTTGGGCGACACCTTATCAGAGAATCACTGAAGGGTCCTGCGGCACCCCTCGTCTGAAGGCGTGTACCGTCATATCTTCATTTTTGGTGTGCAACTTCACCACCAGTGCCCTGAACCTGTTGAGGAAATCTTTCCAAGGCTCTCCCTGGTATTGGTTTACGTCAAAGAGATCGTTAGAGACAGGAGGAGGAGCCTGGTTGATAATGTACTACTTTTTGAACAATGTTGAGAATTGGTCAAATGAGGTGATGTGTCCATCATGAAGAATGATGAACCAATCCAGCGTTGTGCATGAGAACGTACTCATGAACAACTTACAGTGCATGACATCGGTGCCTCCTGAGATCATCATATGGGTGTGGAAAGCCGTGATATGGGCTTCTGGGTCTTCTACGCCTGTGAAGGCGATTTTTGGACCCATGAAGCTGGCTGGTATCACCGTGTCCATGATTGCTTGTGAAAACAGCATGGGGCGAGCCCTAACTGCCATGGGCGGGGTTCACTCATTAGTCGTACACTCACCCATGCGTTGTAAATCTCTGCACAATTCTTCATTGGCTCTAAGCAGCTCTTCGTTGTTTGCGCGTGATGCGGCCAAATCAAACTGGATTCGGTCCTGGCTGGCCGCTTGTTCAGCTTGGACCTCAGCCATAATCCTGTCCTGGTCAGCTTTGGACGCCGCTACTGCTTGCTAGAGAGCGTGAGTGGTCTCCATGAGTTGTTGCATGGAGATGTTGTCTCCCCCTTCTAGTGCAGATGCACCTTGCCTCGTATTCCTCATATTGCTGGATGGCTCTCAACACAATTGTGAATGGCACCTAGTTTTATCGGGCCCCACGGTGGGCGCCACATGTTCTTGCCAGTTAACTCAGCCGCCGTTGACTTCAAAGGCAGATGGTGGCTCCTACGTCTCTTGGTGGTTTCTACTCTCTCCTTGGGTGATCGAGAGTGGCTTCATTGAAACAGAGGGGGCCCTACCTGTTGATTGCACTTCGACGATCAAGTCAGTACTAGGCTAAGAAACAGTAAGTATGTAAAGCAGTTCCACTCTTAGAAACGGCGTACCTCTCTAGGGTTCTTACCACCCTTTATATAGGCTGTATCTAGGTCATCTCCCTATCCCACGAGGATCTTTTCTTAAGTGGAATTAGGGTTACTGGCGAGGCATCCTGTGACGCGATGCACAATCTTAGCGCAGCCGCGACACAAGACTTTCCTCTTTTGGAGTGCAAATTCTTAATAGTATGGCCACCAGGGTACCAACTCATGCACCAACACTGCGGGGCCATCTGTTCTTTGAGTTCCCACGTGCCATGCATGTAGTCTATCCTTGGAAACCCTAACCCTTACTGTCCTTAACACCTCCAATGATTATTTACTTGTGCTAGACCTGACTGTACTATACACACCACATGCATGAACTTCTCTCGTGACTTAGTTACTTCTTACGTCTAAATGATAACTCATTATTATTTTTGGGGCCAACATACGTGGCCAATTAATGCGACCAGACCACCGAGGTCCGATGTCAATGTCTGACGCCGATCTCCGAGGTCTGGTCAGTACAAATATAAAACTTTTGTTTTTTGTTTTAAAAGAAAGGCTATATTTATAGCACCCAAAAACTAGTCGTTCTAGGCAGCATTTGTGAGCCAAAACAGTTTTTGATTCACATCCAAAACAAATTAATAGGTTTTCAAAAAGCTGTTATGAAATGTTACAATCAACTGGTTAAAAAGTCGTTTTAACCGGTTGAATTGGTTAGGCAATTACTTAACCAAGTCAAAAACAATTTTAAAACCTTCAAACAAGCCAAGTGACAAAAAACCAATTATTTTGAGATTTCAACTCAATGTTTTTCTCTTTTCTTAGAAAAACACTTTTCTCTTTTAAAACAGATTGAGCAAGCTTGTGCAAGGGACTAGGAAAGGTCTTACAAAGATTCTAAACACCCTAGACTAAACCCATACAAAAAGCAGCACAACTTCAACCTTCATCATGGATTTGAAACATCAAAGCTTCAATGTTCTACACCTTAATCAATTTATCTTTCAAAGTTTCTAAAGCTTCCACTTGTTCTTGGCCCATTTAAACACCACATCCTTCTTCACTATGGCATTGAGAGGTGCGACAAAGGTACTAAATTTTTTCACAAACCTCCTATAGAAACTAGCAAGTCACCACAAACCTCCTATGAAAACTTCGTACCTCACTAACATTGGTGGGTGTGGGCCAATATCTAATTGCTGCAACTTTTTCCTTATCCACATGCATCCCTTCAAAACTCACCAGAAACCCTAGGAAGTCTATATGATCTATGGCAAACACACATTTAGTCGAATTTGTTAGAATATATGGCCTTAAACGAGAGGGGGGGGGGTGAATTGTTTAAGAGAGGTTTTTGAAAACTTTTCTTGGTTTAACAAAATTCTTTGTGTGAATCCAGAATATGCCTACAAAGAAAAATTTCTTCGACAATATATTCAACATTGTCATGGATGTAAAAGGTAAAACAAAGGACAGTGATAAGACAAGAAAAGACCTAACATTGAATTGTAGGAGACCTGATTTGGAGTTAAAGTTGCAAGCTAATGGGAAGATTCTAAAACCAAAAGAAAATTACACTTTAATTACAGGAGAGTCAAAGTTCGTTTATCAATGGATAAAAGAACTTCGTATGCCTGATGGTTATTCTTAAAATTTGGCAAGATGTGTGCATATAGACAAGGGAAAGATGCTTGGGATGAAAAGTCATGATTGTCATATATTCATGGAGTGTTTACTTCCTATTGCATTTCATTCATTACCAATGCATGTTTTGAATCCACTTATCGAAGTTAGCCATTTCTTCAAAGATTTGTGCTCGGCAACAATAAAGGATCATCACTTGGTTAGAATGGAAGAAAATATTTCAATAATTCTTTGCAAGTTGGAGAAAGTATTTGTCCCTGCATTCTTTGATTCAATGGAACACCTTCCAATTCATCTTGCAAATGAAGCATGACTTGGTGGACTAGTTCAACATAGATGGATGTATCCATTTGAAAGCTATGAAAAATATTATTGTTATTATGTCAAAATACTTCATTTATTTGTCTAAATCCATCTCCAATTACTTAATTATAGGTTTATGGGTGATTCTAAACGCTCAGTCAAAAATAAGGCTCGAGTTGAAGGATCAATTTCTCCATCTTACTTGCACCGAGACACAATTCACTTTTGTTCCTACTATTTCAAGAACTTCATGTTGTCACCACGAAATCGTAGAAATATGAATGTTATCATCTTTAACCAGCCTGGTCGTTCTTCGGGAAAAAAGTTAATGCATTGGTTCAACCATAGAGAATGCAACTTTGTCCATGTTCATGTTTTGATCAATTACAACGAAGTAAAACCATACCTCGAGTGAGTATATCAAATAATTGACTTCAATTTTTGACAAAATTGATCCTCTAAATAAACCATTCTTAATTGTTTTAATATATTCCACAGTTCATTCTTGCAATCTCAACAAATAAGCTCATCAAATGCATCAAATGATATACAAACACATTTCCTTGAATGGTGATGCAAATCAAGTCAACAAGGAGATGCCCAAGGATGCTAATTTACACAATGAGAAGTCATCTCAAAGTGGAGAGCTCACCAAAGGGAGAATTGGACATAGACCAGAGCATCTAAAGTTCTTCTTGCTGGTCTTCTTAAAGATTAGAAAATGTTGTAAATAAGTTTGGCTCACTTGGGGGGTCCAAATAGTAGAATAAGCAAGAGTGGGTCCATATAGCATAAATAGTAGGTGAAAAGTTATAAAATTGGGCCTATGAGAAGTCCATTAGGGAGGGAAGGAAACCCTAGCTTTTAGAAAGTTAACGAAGGGGCGACATTGACCAAAAGTCCAACCCTAGGTCGTCTCCTTTCATGGACCATCCTACCCCTCTCCCTTCTTGTTCTCCAAGGCTTCTCTTCTTATAAATAGGAGGCCTCCCTCATTGTATTTAGAAGTTGAATGAAATAGAGAAAAGTTACTCTGCACATTTTGTGTGAGATGCTAGTGAGGCTTGTTCCTCTTAGTCTTTAGTCTTATCTTGTGAGAATTTGAGAGTTCTCAAGTGGCGGTTTCCAACACTTATCTTGGAGTAAATTCATCCTCCAATTGGTGTGCTCATCATCTCAAACTCCTTCTCATAAGCTTCCTTTTCCTTTATCTTTTCCATTCCATTGTCATTCCATTTCAATTCATAAATATGTTCTTGTTTTGTTTTCCTTACTCATATTCGGTCATTACTTCTATTATTACTTTCCTTGTTTAATTTCGTACCATATTCTTGTCATCATCTTCACCTTATAGTTGTGTTTTCCTTTTGCCTTTGTGAAATGAACCTTCGCATCTACTTAACGACTTGGTTAAATTAATGTCCAGTGATGATTTTCCTTAGATTTTCACTCATAATTGCCTAAAAATCTCAATTCTAAAAGTAAAGTGTCACCTAAATGAAAATATGTTCCACGGTTCATTCTTGCAATCTCAACAATAACCTCATCAAATGCATCAAATGATATACATGCACATTAACTTGAATGGTTTATAGGTCAGGTATGATCAACTCAATGTGATTAAGTTATGTGTTATGTTCCTGCCGGTTGACTCCCTTCGCCGATTGACTCCAACAGTTGCTTTGGCCCTTCAATCTTGCCTAAGAATCGTGCCTTCTTGATCAAGGAACCTCTCACCTGCAAAAACAAAGGGGCACCCTAGCGGTCGTTTGCACTCCGACGCTCAAGTCAGTATTAGGGCAAAGAAACACCAAGTGTGTATATTAGCTTTAGTCTTAGAAACTGTGTACCTTACTAGGGTTCTTGGCACCCTTTATATAGGCTGAAACTAGGGTTCTCCTTTGTGTTGTTACCCTTATCTAGGGTTCCTTGGAAAATTTTCTTGCGTCGTTATTTAGGTAATCTTAGCATATTTGGCACATGGAACCTTCCTTAACTGGAGTGCAGTGAATAACAGAGTGGCCGCTTGGGTACCAACTTGTGCACCTATTCTCTAGCGCCATCTGCTTCGTGGGTGCCCTAAGTATTCACATGCCATGCATGCAGCTTCCCTGGGAACCCTAACCCTAATGGGCTTTAACGCCTCCCAGGATTATTCGTACGTGTCGCACCTTCATGCGCTATACACACCATGTGCTTGGATCCCTCGTGACTTAGGCTTCCCTCACATCTTATGTCTTAATTGTTTAACTTAATATAACTCTAGGGCCCACAGTACGTGGCCCTCAATAACATTCAGACCACCGATGTTCGATCTTCTCCCTCTACTGGCGAGGTTCGATATCGATCTCCAACGCCGTTGCTTAACATGCCAATATCCAAAGACTAACCAATCCCCTGGTAGGTACGTCTGGGGCCCGCCTCGCGCGACATCCTTCCATTACCAGGCATCAATGCACGATGTCTGAGGTCAGGCTTTGGGTCGATGACCGAGGACTGGTCGGGACAAAAGCCTCTCAGTCTTGAGCTGTAACTTGTTCCAGTGAAGAGACGAAGTGATCGTGCTGGGAGACCTATGTGGCACTGGGTAATGGGCGTGAACAGTGCACCGAAGTGACGTCTCACCATACTTTCTTAATCATCGCACACGTGTCTATATCAACGACTAGGACTTGTTGGCGCTCGAACTTCTTCGTGCACTGTTCAAAACCCTTAAACTCTTAGGCTCTCTTCATTGTTCCATTACTTTCACTTACGCGAACCTTCTCTTAGTTTTTTTACTAAAAACTCTCTCTGCTCTTTCTTCGAAAACTCAAAAGCTCTAACCTCAACATTCGAAAGGTATGATTTTATTCCCCGATCATTTTTCCATTTATGATTTCGCTGCTCGTAACATGCTTATAACTTCTTGGGACTGTTTTTGATTCTTACATTTCTTCGCGTATTCATTTCCACTGTTCATGTCTCGAGCCCTAGTTTTTTTTGTTTTCTCTAGTTTCGTCAAGCTACACCACCTCTTCCTCTAAAGTTTCTCTTTTTCTTCTTGTTTTTAGCTTTCTTATCTAAGATGACCCGATGAGAACCTCCTCCAACTTCTCCTTTTGACTCCAATTCAACTTCATCTTCATCCTCTATTCCAACCTCTTTGCCAGTTCCCCTCCTTCTGCCTCGTTCTACATGTCCCTGTACCGCTGGGCTTCAGCGGATCTTCTAGGGGAAACATCCACCTTTACATCCCTTGAGAGCATAGCAACCTATAGGAAAAAAGAAACTTGCCACCCGTCGCGCGTTTTTGGCAAAGACCACGATAAGTTTGTGCGGGTAGTGGCTTGTCGTGAGGGTGAGTCGGTATGTTCTGATGAAGCTTCTGATCCTTAAGGCCCGTTCTGCTTCATCTATTCCACCATCATCAGAAGACTTGGGTTTCGATTACCCCTTACTCCCTTCGAGCGCGTACTTTTGACTGAGTTGAACGTTGCCCCCGCCCAACTGCATCCCAACAGTTAGGCGTTCATAAGGGCTTTCGCCATCCTCTGCTACAGCCTCGGCCTTACGCCATATGTGGATACCTTTCTTTATTTCTTTGAAGTTAAGGACCTTGGGAAGAAGTTGTGGGTCAACTTCAATGGTGCGGCTGGGAGGGTGCTCTTAACGCTCTTCCAGCAATAATATAAGGGGTTCAAGAAGAACTTCTTTAAAATCCAGAGCAATCGGAAGAACCCTGCCCTCCTGGATGGGTTTCCCTTGTACTGGACGGAGAAGCCAATCCTCCAAAGGGCTCGGAGTCTTGAGGACCTTTCCCCTTAAGAACGAGGGGTACGTGAGCTCCTTTCTGGACTTCCTGCCCCCTTCAGCACCTTGGAGTTACTCAAGCAAGAGTTTAACCCCAAAAACCTTAAGACGTATATCGGTATTTTTCTCGTTCCCATGCTTCTTATCCCACTTTATTCTTGCTTGTATTTCGCTTACCTTCGTAATTTCCTGTGTTAACTTGTTGTTTACGTGTAGATATGGGCTTCAATAATGATAAGAAGAAGAAGTTGACTGATCTGCTGGCCAAGCGTAGGGCGGCCGCTGCTGGGGCGGGCACTTCAACAGCCATAGCCCCCCAACCTCAGCTACTTCTGCTCCTCACCCAAACAAACGAGCCCTGTTATTGATAGACAAAAAGGGGTGGTGGTCGTCGAGACCGATGACGAGGACACATGCACCGATCTCGTCTTCAAAAGGCAGACGGTGGGCGAGGTCGTGGCGCCCTCTGCTTCTGCATTCGGTGGGACCCCGACCTTCATGGACCATCCCCCAAGTGCTTCCTCGCTGCTTCAACTTGCTGCTCACAAGGGTGGGGGAGAGAGCACCCCCGAAGGCCAAAAGATGCCTTCCACCTCCCAGCTTCCCGAGCTACTCCAACGAATATTCAATCGCTTCCAGGATAAGGAGGTGGTTGAGAGCTTGAGCGGCAACTTCTCTCAGGATCGCGTGTTCAACGGTCTAGGGGACTTCCTGATTGCATCCAGCCTCGCGTGGAGTAGAGCCCAAGAGGCCGAGGATCTCAAGGTTAGGATGGCGAAGCTTGAGGAAGAGCTGTCCACCCAGGCCAAGACCTTCGCCAACCGTGAGATCGCGATGTACATGGAGTTGGCAAGCGTTCGCCAAGCTGAGAAGGATTCCAAGAAATCTCTTCATGATAACAGTTAGGAGGCGGTCCAACTAGAAGCGAAGATCTTGCCTCTTCGCACCAACATAATCCTGTTGGAAGGGGTGGTCGAGGAAATGAAGGAAAATATTGCCAGGCTGGAGGAGAGAGCCACCCAACGCGGGGTCTTGCTAGGGCAAGTCGAGGGGGAGCTGGTTGAGAAGGTTGAATCCTTCAGAAAGATAGAGGAGGAGCTCACCAATGATGTCGCTGACGCTTACGGTGAGGGGTTTCAAGACGTCATCGCTCAGTTTGCCTGCGTGCATCCTGAGGTGGATCTTACCCCTTTTAGTGAGTCTAAGTGTGTTGTTGATGGGCAACTCGTGCCACGAGAATGACTCATTCTTATAACTCTGTGTTTCTTGAAGAACGATCTGCCTTTGTACATATACTTTATAAGTATTTATCTTCTGTCTAATTGTTTGTCTTATTCGCTTTAACCTGCATTTTTTCTGCCCCTACTTGTATTGACTTCGACTAACAGCGCCTTAGACCTAGGTTGCCCTTTAGGGAGCTCGCTTAACTTCATACGCTTTCTCTTGTGCGCATGAATCCCTGATCTGGCTTTGCCTTTGTTCGAGGATAAACCCCTCTTGCTATTTTTTATCTTCCTCTTGCGAAGTAAGGAGATTCGTTGATCTCGTCCCTACCTTCCTTAGATCGACGGGAATATCATGTTGGAAATACTAGTGAACCACACTGTTCTCGGCATTGGCTTACCAACAAGGGGGAAGTGTGTCCTTCCGATCTCGATCCTGCATCACAAAGGTAAGGGTGAACTTAACTGGTGAGCCATGTTGTTCGACCCTAGAGTAATTACACAAGAAGGGGGGCCCTTGGAGGAACCATACTTCTCCCATCTTGGTGTTTCTAACTCGAGTGAACGACTTTTACCGACCTCATCCTTGTCGTATAAAGTCAAGGGGCAGGCCTAAATAACTGGGCGCGATCTTGCTTGTAAAAGTCAGGGGCGGGCCTTTAACGTTTGGACCATACTATTCTCAGCCTTGGTAAACTTGCGCAAGAGAGAGGTTCACCACAGAACCATACTACTCTCGACCTTGGCCCATTACTTCAAGGGAGAGGTCCATTAACTGGCAAACCATGTTATTCCTCGCCTTGGTGAACTTACACAAGAAGGGCTTATTGGGGAAACCAAACTGCCTCTGCTCTTAGTGTATCACTTCAAGGGAGAGGTTCATTAACTGTAACGTACACACATTTATTAACTGAATAACTAAAATTTTATTTGGGTGACCTCGTTAAGAAACCCTTATGAGGGAAAAAGAGTGCCCTTTTAAACGTGTACAATGCAAAAAAAAAAATTAACTAAAATAAAACTTCAGATTGGTCGCGTTCCAAGTACGAGGGATCGCGCCACCCTCCAACGTTTCAAGCCTATATGCTCCATTCCCAAGGGCCTCCGTTACTCTGAAAGGGCCAGTCCACTTGGGAGATAACTTCTTTTCTAACTGGTACGGGTGGGCATTTCGCATTACAAGGTCGGCCACCTGGAATTGCCGAGGTCGGTGAGTTCTCCTGGATTTCTACTGGAATCATAGCGTCCGAACCATACACCAAGCTGAAAGGTGTTTCCCTGGTTGTAGACTAGGAAGTAGTGAGGTATGCCCACACAATTCTAGGGACTTCTTCTGCCCAAGTTCCCTTGGCTTTGTCTAGACTTCTTTTCAGTCCTCTGAGCAGAACTCGGTTGGCCGACTCGACCTGTCCGTTCGTCTAGGGGTGGTCTAATGATGCGAACACTTGTTTTACTCCCAGCTTTGTACATAACTTGCCAAATTGCTGGCTTGCAAAGTGGGTACCGTTGTCAGATACCAACCTCTTTGGAATTCCGAAGCGGCACGCGATATTCGTCCACACGAAGTGCTGGACCTTATGGGTTGTGATCCGTGCCACTGGCTCGACCTCGATCCACTTTGTGAAATATTCTATGGCAACTATGAGCTACTTCATCTGTCGTACGACCAAAGGGAAGGGCCCCATAATGTCGATTCCCCAAGTATGAAATGGCCATGGGTTGTAGATCAACCTCAACTTTTCTGGAGACGCCTTGTGCCAATCAGCATGTTGTTGGTACTGTTTGCACCGCTGGGCGTACCTTGTGCAATCCTCCCTTATAGTTGGCCAGTAATACCCTGCACGAATGGCCTTTGATGAGAAGGATCGGCCACCGATGTGGCTACCGCATATCCCTTCATGTAGTTCTGCCATGATGCGCGTGCATTGCTCGCCCTCTACACATATCAAAATGGGGTGGGTGAACCCGTGTCTGAACAACTCTTCGTCGATGAGGGTGTACTTGGCCGAATTTTTCTTTATTTTCTTGGCCTCTGTTGGTTCCAATGGGAGTATCCCATCAGCCAGGTAACCCTTGTAGGGCGTCATCCAAGTTTCTCCTGATTCAACTTGGTAAATTCGCGATGATATCTCCTTAGTGATCGGGTACCTGCTTATACTGGGTGTTTTCACCGTCTCCTGTGTTAAGGACCGATGAACCCTCTTCATCCCTTCTGATGTGCCAACCTGTTGGACTTCTGCCACATTGTCTGTGGTAGTTCGAAGTGCCTTCAAGGTCTCCTGAATCACCGTCCTCTGCCTGCCCCCCTTGCCCGAACTGGCGAGCTTTGCAAGCAAGTCAGCTTGGGCATTTTGTTCTCTGGGTACATGGACTAACTCAAATGTCCCAAACGACTCTTTTAGGACCTGAACGTACTCTAGGTATGCAGCCATCTGGGGATCTTTAGCTTGGTACTCCCCCGTGACTTGACCTATGACTAACAAAGAGTCATTCTTTGCCAACAAAACCTTCGCTCCCATCTCCTTGGCCAACAACATTCCAGCTATCAAAGTCTCATATTCTGCTTGGTTGTTACTGGCCTTGAAAGCGAACCATAGGGCCTGCTCAAACAGCAACCCATATGTTCTGATGAGCATACATTTATTCACACACAATAGCCTTAATCATAGATTATTGGACTATAATAATAAATAAATCTATTGTTTTAATTAATATTCTTATAATTGGGTTTATTTGGGCCTTAACTATTATTATTGTTAATTTTGTGTTTTTAGAGTAAATTATTCGGAGGAAGCATCTACCTTTGTGAATGGGTCAAATA
>Ga0123342_1004127_pt1 | contig 22522 bp, 12 predicted proteins | sample Turbeawhitnodule_FD_89960 | JGI IMG/M metagenome (GOLD analysis project Ga0123342, IMG submission 89960) | Root nodule microbial communities of legume samples collected from Mexico - Turtle bean Mexico white nodule | ecosystem: Host-associated > Plants > Roots > Nodule | place: Mexico: Nepantla... | reverse complement strand
CTTTTGCATTCATTTTATTACAATATATAAAATTAAATATTATATAAATTTATTTATTATTTATAATTTCAAAAATATTTAATTATACTATTAATAACAACATATAATTATAAATAATAAAAAAATAATAAAAATTATAATATCAACAATATATATAGTAACAAATGAATATAATAATATATTATATTCATAAATTTTAATGTATTTAATAAATTTATATCAATTTAAAAAAATATTTTCATTATATTTTTTAATTTTTTATTAAAAAATATAAATACTTATGAATATTATATGTTAAAAATATGTAATTAATTCAAACCTAAAAAAAAAATCATAATACATTATTCATTATTCAAATATTTTTTAATAACAAGGATAAATTTGTAAACTTACAATAAACCATCCTCACAAATTCACTTTATCTTCTCTCAATCCAAACAATCTCACTTATCCTCACACATCCTCTCTAATCCTCACAAATTCACTTCCTCCCCTCCTCACAAATCTCCTCCTCCTCAATCCAAACAGAGCCTAAAAGAATGAACATATCATGGAAAGGCTACTAACTACTAAACAAGTAAATTCCCCTTATTTGAATTTCATTCTCAAACTACTAAAAACTTTGATGAATTTGAACCAATAAGAAATATGACACAATTCTGAAACCGTGTATTAGGTGCTGAATCCGATGCCTTCGAGCATATAATATTTACAACGAAAATAAAAAGCAGTTTTCTATTAAATGAAAAGTTGTGGAAGAAGGGGAAGGAGGAATAAGTAACAAAATAATCATCTGTGTTTTACACCATTAGCATGTGAATGCATCAACTATTCTTCCAGGCCTTTGTATATCCCACTAAAGAACATTGCTGTTAACAATAGAACCGTTCATACAACATAATCAAAACATAGAACAAAAATAAAACCAAGTTAAATCCTTTCAGGCCTTTGTATTCCCCCTACAGAAACATTGCTTAATGTTCATCGAAAACGCACCAACGGAAATCACGTTTTATGCATCTCTTAATATGTGAATCGTATAGGCATATTTATGAATTCCCATATAGAAAAAAGAATCAAATAAGGTAATATAACTTGAGGCTTAAGTGCATATATGACAAATATTGATTAGAATACGTAGGATGTTTTACTCTAATTATAGGTTTACTCCTTGCTTGTCTACCATGTTGCAGATGATATCAAATTCCAAGTCGTTAAAAACTCCAAACTTGTCCCTAAATTGGTGCAAAATTCTCAAGGCAGAGAAATCACCAGGTAATGCAAGTTCAGAGGGCGCAGAATAAGGGCTAAATATAACAATGCCCTGTCTCTGCACAAAGGCTTTGGTTATAGAGCATCAATGCGATTGATTGGTGAAGCCCAATATAAACACTGATTTCCTTCCAACGTGAAGGAGCAATAAACTAAGATAGAATATTAAAATTGTATGCAAAAAAATCTAGCTTGATGTTTGATATAAAGCTAACAATAGAACCCTTCCACAACATAATCAAAACATAGAACAAAAATAAAACAAAGATAAATCAAATAAGTAGTCACATATTTAAAGACTAAACCTGCAAGAGAAAAGGTGAAAGTACCTTTTAGCAAAGTTTGAAACGAGAAAGGCCCTTGCAAAGGCTGGACGAAATCTTCACAAAACCTGCAAGAGAATTGTATGTTCTCATTGTATTTCTAACCAATCTAAGATATTCTTATTACGTCGTTGGTGAAAAGCTTTCCAATATAATGATGCTGAAGTGATGATATTTTTAAACTGCAAGATATGAAGCTACAATAGAGTTTAAGCACAACAAATGCCTTCTTCTACTAGGTGGGTTTGGTTTCATGTATTAAAAAACTCATTTTTTTATAGAATTACAAACTCATTTAATTTTTATACCTCCAAAGGTAAGGTTTGCTAGCATACTACGCATAGAAAACAAAGTTCGAGTGTATTAGTAATTCCATGTCAAGTGAAAAATTATTCTCAATTGTTATCATGGGAAAAACAAATCTTGATGCTACAATATTATATAGATGGCCAAGATTAATTTGTCTCATGAGAACAAATATCATCTCTCTTAAAATGAATAGAAACAAAACTGGTTTCTTATTGTACAGCACAGCCACAGTCCACTGATGACAAGCAAACTGTGTTTTGCAAAGCAAAAGATAAAAAGAACATATATTACGACAAGCTGATTGAGACTCATCTTTCTGCATTCATCGATGTGGGTGACACTTGTTCTTATGATAGATACAAAGCTTCTAAATAATCATCAATGTAGGCTAAGCTTGGCCAATGATCTGTACGGATACGAACTAAAGTTGAAACATCTCCAACTTCCATTTTAAAAAGGAGATGGAACCGCGGTGGAAGAAATATTAGAACATGAAAACAACCTAGGTGTCTTTTCCTAGTATTGCTAATAGACCCCTTCTCATACTCTTCATCATTGTAAGTAAGACGGAGTGGACCTGTATCACGATTAATAACAGAAGTAGCATCAGGAGAAGAATCTTCCCAAATGACATTTTGAATGATTCCCCCTTCCCATACAGCATCAATAAGTGGCTCCCCACTCACACCTACAACAAAGCGTGCCAAATGGCGCTCAGTTGCCTGGATCAAAGAGGTTGCAGGGACATCAAGAAGCTTGACAGATTGAGTTCCACTGATGGCAGCAATCCCTTTACCCCCTTTCAACTGAAAGGTCTCCCGGCCAGTGCTGGAGGATGAGCCACATGCCTCCCATAAAGTATTGAACAGGTCAAAGTTGTATCGAGGTGTTTCATCTTCTGGAATGTCTGATGGGACAATAGCCTTGAGAAACATGTCTTCTATGCCTACTGTGATTCCTTGAAGTTGACCTTGGATGATTTGACCATTTTCTGCATTTGTTTCAATGTGAACATTAACTATACCTGGTGTGGGTTCCCTGGGTTCCAAATCAACTACAACAGTAGCTCTATATTTTTCCTCTTCTCTGGAATCATTTCCGACACCAACAGGTACAATACTTAGGGAGACATTTTGAGATGCAGGATCTTTATTGTATGGTTCACCAAGAAGAAAAGGTATCCGATAGGATGGAATTGACCCATATGGTGCAGATGACGAGAAATTTAACACAGTAGCATATATAGCTGGAAGTGCGTCTGTCTCTTCCAAGGATGGGACAGCTTTATCTATTCCCAACATGCGATTGAAAGTATTAGATTCAAATCTCAATCTGCATGAGATTCTGACTTTGAGACCTGGCATATATCTGAAGTCGGGAATGCAGGAAAAGTACTTCCTTAACGTGTTTAAAATTTCTGCGACTTTAGAATCCATAACACGGAGTGGCTCTTGTGGCTGATTTATCCTTCTAGTTTCAGGAATGGTCTGTGTATTGGAACTATCAGAAAATTCTTTTTCCTCAACAGGAGCTTTGAGGTCTCTGATGCTCTCCAGATAAGTGGGATTGGCGTTACTTACAACTAAATTTGACAACGACAGAGACCAAAATTGTTTGACTAGCAATGGGCCCAAACGCTCAAGGTAAATGCAGGATGATAAGTCTTTAAATGACTTGAATTTCTGAGAAGGTCGAGGTGACTGAACGTTGAAAAATGAGGTTGGATGTGAAGATGGCGAAATTCCAAGGATCATGTCCCCGAGATTCAGGATGTCTCTAAGCTTCTTCCCTGGAATGCAGACCAGCATACGCAAGTAGATCCTGCAAAATACCATATATCAGCACAGGCAGGCAATAATATTTACAGGCCCTCTAAACCAACCTTCCAGTTATCTTCAATTTCAATAGATCATTAATAAGCCAGAGGGGTGAAGGAGAAAACTGAAATATATTTTATCAAAGGCGGCACTATACCTTGAATTGTCACGAACCTCCAGATCAGGAAAATATAGACATGTAAATGCAAGCAGACGAGACAATCTAATGAACAATCTAGAGCTATGGTGTCGCATCAGCATAGTTCGGCAAATTCCAAGAGCTCTGCTTCCCTGAGACCAAGATTTCATCCCTGTATCTGGGCCATGTTTCTCCACAAGAAAAATCATGAAGTTCGTGAGCACCTCTAACAATCCACGAGGAGGTATAGTCTGATTTTCAGCAATTCTATCAAATATTGGAAAGCAATAAACCAACTTATAATCCATTTTCACTTTGGGAAGCAAGTGCTCATCAAATTTCTGAAGTAAGCACTCACCCAACCAACAGTGCTTTTGACAGGAGAGTAACCGGTCAACAAACGCTACGACAACAGGAACCAGTCTTCTACTCTCCAACATCATGTTCACAAGCAACCCCTGGAAAACAAAAAAAAAGAAACTTGAATACATCATGCCTAACCCCGCAGCAGTGATGAAAGAAATGAGCCCGCATCAGCAATTAACCATGGAATCTGAACTTTTCAGTTATAACATACTGGGGGGGTCCTATAACTAGAATGCAACTTCTAAAATAGAAACATTCTTAGCACCTGCAAAGTGCGAAAAATGGCAGAGTCCAACAGATTTCTTGCAGTGGAAGGATCATTGTCAGAATGAGAAGAAGAAGCAATCAAAAACTTATGGAAGGTGCGGAATGCAACAGCGGTCTCTGCACTCATGGGAAGCAACCATTTGAAAGAAGATACACAAACAATACCATTTTCAAACAGCTTCACTGGATCAATCAACTCATCAGAACCACTTTTCAGCCTCAATACATGAGCAGAAACCGAGGAAAACGCAAGAAGGTCAAGCTTCAAGGCTTTCAAAGCCAGAGGATCAAACAAAGCGGGGTAAAAAGTGGAGCACAATTCGACGGTGGGCTTCGTCTTCTCGAAAATCAACTGATTGAAACCCAACAACCAGTGGACAGCCAACAAGCGAAACACCAAAAAATTCTGAGATTCTTTCGAAATCAACAAGAGTCTGCGAGAAACCTCTCCCTCTTGACCATCAAACGCCTCCAAGAAACGCAAATACATGCTCAAAACAACATGGCACAGAACAGGGTCAAAGGAATGAATCATCCCAAACAACTGCACCTTCAGCATGGATGGTTGCAATTCCAATGCCACAGCCACGGGAATTATCATACTCACAAACTCCATCATTCCGCAAGGAGTCATCACTTGTGGCCACTCCAGCAAAAATGCCATCGCCCTCCTCAACTCCTTCACATTCAATCCCGAACCTAACTCCGAACCTGAACCCGTCACACAGTTCGGCGCGTTGAACGGAACCATCGGAACCGATGTGTTGAGAATCGAAACGCTGAGTTTCCGAGCGACGATGTTGTGAATCACCGACGTGAAGAGCAAGAGGTAACACTGCGAAGCATGAGTTCGTTCGTTCTGGCACAGACTCCACAAGTGTCCAACCACATCCGAGAGCAATCCCGGTTTCCATCGCTCCAATTCCCTCAGGCATTCGCAAGCCACGCCGCGCGTGTGCCGGTCCGAACCGAAATTGGGACGGTTTACAACTGTCAGCAGCAGCTCGACCAGGTTATTCTCCGTTTGGGAATCGACGACGACGTTTTCCGATGTGCAGATGAGAATCGAGGTGACGGAGACCATGAACTGGTCTTTGAAGGCGGAAGGGACAACGTCGAGTGGCGCATGGACGACAGCTTTGAGCGCCTCAACGAGACGATGGAGATGGTGGTTGGAGATGAAGAAGGAGAGGGAGAATTCGTCAAGGAAGACGAGGAGTTGGAGCTTGAGGAAGAGAGGGAAATCCTTGCGGAGAAGAGAGGAGAGGAGAAGATCGAAGAGGGGATCAAGAGAGTTCCATTTGTGGTGGACGCCATTCTGGAAGTCCTCGATTAGGGTTTCCCACTCCTGAGTTGTCAAAGGCTTCGACGGTGGTGGCGCCGCCGCTTTCTCCGCCATGCCGTTCACGCTTCGGCGTAGCTGCTTTTCTCATCACTTTCCTCGTTAAAAAAAATCTGGACCTGGACTCTGGTCATTGGATTGTGTGCGTTTCAGAATTCCCTGATCTTGTTTTCTGTTTTGGTCATTGCACCTTTTACTCGAGGTTTTGCTCTGACGCTGAGGTTAGGAATTGCGAGAGGTGAAATCTGAGATTCATTGAGCGTGTTTTTGTGGGATCCAGGGTAATATGTGAAGGGTTAAGGTTTTTGGTCCTTTTCTTAATTTTGCTTCATTCAATAACTTCTGTGTTTCTCTTATAAAATTATTGTTTTGGCCAAAACGCACCCTGTAGATCCGTTTTGAGGCACACTAAAATCAGAGAAACTTAGGGCACAGCTTTGTCCCTCAAAAGCCACTAGGAGCGATGTTGGAGACTACCCATTGCCACTGCAGACTATCTCTTGGGTGTGTATGCTCTGATATCAATTCTTTTTTTCTAATTTTATCTTCTTTCTTTTGTTGTGTTACGCTATAATAATTTGTATTTTCTATTTTTTTTTCTCTTTGGCTGTGTTATGTCATTCTCCTCCATTCACGTATCTTTGTTTTTTATATAATTTGGTTTTAGATTGCGTTTATGTTTGCCATCAATGATGATCTCTACTATTTATTAACTGACCTATCAAGGGAAGGACTCAGGGAGCAATGGTTGTAGACAAATTTACTGGATCTGTTGAAGGTAAGATTACTTGTTTCACCCAAGTTGTAACTGTGTTTCAGCGTATCAAAGTAATTATGGATTCTGTTGGAATTAATCTGCAAAGACAGCTAGGCATATGCACAACTATTTTGTTAGAAAAGAAAAATGATAAGGAAACTGCTTCATGCTCCAACAAAGTAAAAATCTTGGGAACATTGCTTTGTGTCTTGGGAGCTCTCACAATGAAAATAATGCAAAGCGAGAAAAATTCCACACTTCAATTATCAACGACTCCATCAGGTTTTATCCTTAAGATACAAAAGATTATCGGTTTCTTCTATCTCGTGGTTGCAGTCATGATTTTGTCGAGCAACTTCGTTCTGCAGGTACCTTGTTATAAAATCTGTACAGTCATATGAAATCTAGTTTTGTTAACTAACATGAGCCAGAAATTTGGGGCGAGTAATTTATCTCTAAATTGTCACATGATACTCAGCAAAGCATGGTATAGGGAAATATTTGCAAGAGTAATGTATGGTGGTTTCTACCAACCATGTATGAAACTTTTTATATTTTCATTGTGATGGATGTCAACTAAAAGTTGTGAATGCACAGGCAGGTCCTGTGAGTGGAATATGGCTGAGTTTCAACGGGTGGACAGTGAAGAAAAGAGGGCCAGTGTTTGTCTCCATGTTTAGCCCCATTGGTACAGTGTGCTCTCTAATTTTCTCGGTTATTACACTAGGTGGAAGTATTAGTATTGGAAGGTACCTTGCTAAGATTCCTAGCTAGTGTGTGTAGCTTCTGACTTCTGCAAATTGTATATTCCCATTTACAGTGTCTTTTTTCATCCTTATCACAAACACTTCATTGCATACATTGGAGCCATGTTTCACATGTTCACTGGGCCGAAGGGAAAGAAGGAATATCAAATGGAGATAGCTTAGCGAGGCCTCTTTTCTGTTAACATGTTTGTCAAATGTCAAAGTGTAAAATGTAGCTAGAAACAGAGGAAAAAGGAGGTTTGGTTAAGTCGGGTGAGATAATAACAGTAAATTGCTTTAACGTGGTTAATTTAATTCAACTCCTATGAACAAGTAATGCATTTAAACGGGATTAATAGTGTCAATACTCAATGGCAACCAGCATGTATTAACTAAACTATTGATTAAGGAAACAACGTGGCAAAGCAATATGCAAATATTAATATGTGCTCTCAACAATGTCCTTTAGAATGTAAAATAAAAGCACCCACATTTTCAACTTCTTTTTTTCCTCTTTTGCAGAACATTGAAACAACTACTTCCTTCACGTATTGGTGACAGAGAATTTCCAAGAGCATATTGTAAAAAGGTAGAAGTCTCTTGGGTTTGAATTGTTGTAAAACCGAATGAAGATATGAACAAATATTGCAAAACAAAATATAGAGTGTGCACAGAAAAATTTTAGCTTTTTTCGATGCTTCTGTCGGATGAGATTTCGGAAGTGCAATGGAGATTGGTTTCGAGTTTGAAGCGCAAACGTTGCCCTCTCCACCTAGGATCGTGGTCGGAGGGAAGGTTCACACCTCCGCACTATTGATCTTTCGGAAGATTGAAGAACATTGTTGCACTTGAGAAGCTAAAACGTTCAAATGCAGTTTATGAAGGTGCAACAGCTTTGGTTTCGATTGTGAAAATGCAACAATTTTCTTGGTTCCTCTCCCTGTATAAAGAGAGGTTTCATCCGCTTCAAAAACACATCTTCTCACTGTCTCTTCATGTTTCGCATCTCACACTCACGTTTCCTCTCACCTTTTCATCTTCCTCCCTTACTCTCTCTTCATTTATTCTTTTCTTTCTTTATAATTATTTTTCTGAGTTTATTGGATTCTTACTTTTTTAAGAGTAACTTGCTAGTTCTGATCCTCGAAAATTTCCAGAAGTTTTTGTTGTATCTTGGGGAACTTGTACAATATACCGCGGATAAGTCCTTATAAACAATAATGACTCACGTATCAGGAAATCAATTTTGTTTGTGTTTTAAAACCTTATTTAGTACATGAATAATATATTTAAAAAATATGTTGTGAGAAAATAGGTGGGTCACTTTGTGTTCCATGGTTTGTTTGTTGATATTGCTTATTAGGGGCAGTTTGTGGTGAGAGTGAAAAAATAGGGAAAGGAATATAAACTGGTTGGTGCGGCCATATATGTACCTTAACTTCACCAAAAACTCCTTTTTTTTTCTTTCCTTATTCTTTTTCAGTAACACTTTTTCTTTTCTATACAAAAATATAATTACGTTTTTAGTTATCAACTTCTATTCCACCTAATTTTTCAAGACTTCTAAATTCAAATTATATTTTAATCGAGTTGAGCTGACTTAGTTAATTTAATTGTATTGCATTTAAATTATTCTTTAAAATATCACATTCAAATAATTAGTATATATATATGAAAAGGTTTAATTAAATAAATATATTTCTATAGTTGACGGTACAAGTCAGAATAATCCCTGTTTTCATTAACTTTTGCAATTAAATACGCATGTTAATCATTCTTATTAAACAGGTATTTGTTCTATCTATTCTATTTTTCTTATAAATACTAATAAAGTTTAAATATAATTGTCGTATTGTACATCTCACTTGTCGGTCTCAAAATCCATTAATGATTATTTAGATTTTAATGTTATTTTTATTTAATTAAAAAACTACTTTCAATTTAATTAGAAAACTAACTTCACACGAATTCACATAAATTAAGAAAGCCGGTTAATTGCATTGAATTTCATTAATATATTGCTCTCACCATTTTATGTTATGATGTTTAATTTGTATTTGGATATAAAATTTTATAATTTTAAAAAAAAACTTAAATACATTGAATTCAAATTATTGTCATTTTGGATTGTTTAATTATCTTAACAAAATCACCCGTTAAATTAAAAGATTTTAAGGATGGTTTTACATATAGAATATTATATTAATATAAAATATTTAATATATTTTTATATACACTAAAATTCAAATAATTATGCGTGTATATATGTATAAACTGTTTAAATATATATTTATAATTGTTCAATTTTATTAAATTTTGACATAAACAATATAAGTCATATATAATTATAACTTATAATTTTTTTATAGACCATCAGATGTGTTATAAAAGTAATTATATTCAAATCAAATAATATTATTATAGAGACCAAACATAACCTGGTCCTGTATGAACCAAAAAGACAAACATTGTTTTATAACAACAGTTGTGTTGATTAGTCCTGATTCAGAACCCACTTCACCCGTACCAAGTCAATGTCATGCATGATCCATCGTAAACTCAAATTTCCATCCAACTACACGGGAGAGTTTCCTAAAAATAATTTTAAAATCTAATCAAAATTTATTTATAAGATTAAATTTGTATCTATTTATATATTATAAATATTTTTTTATAAGTGATATTTAACCGATATTATTAAAATAACAGAGACAATAGAACCTCGAACAGATGTTGGGACCTAGAAAACGATTGTTTTGCTCCTCCAATTGGTTGTTAGAATACTGTAGATAATGATGACGTACCTGATTTTTGGAATTTGTGTTATTTATATTATCTTAATGGACCATCGTTAGTGAGACGGATTAGGAGGTTGATTCGTGTTTAGAATTTCACTAAACAACTCTTAATTATGATTTGTCAATCCATGACTCATTACCATGGGTTGGTCGATCATGTGTTGTCACATAACCATCTTATCATGGTCGAATAACCAAATAGTTCAAAATTCCGACCGACTCAGTAAGTCGTTCGGTCGTATCAATACAAAAATCATAAAAACAAAAATTTATCCCCAACGAATATGTACGGGTTCATTTGGACTTTACTTTTCTAACACCAAAATTGAATAGCTAGCACAAACCTCAATTACTTGTGTAATCAGAAAAGCCATGTAATCCAAGGGGATTTGGTTAAACGCCAATGCAAAAGAAGATGCATTATATACGAAACATCAATTTATAGTTGGACTATTCATGCATCGCTTTCTATTTGTTTATATAATGCTGTTAATATTCTTATCTCGCTAAAGGTTGACATTTCATAGCACAACAATAAATGAAAATGTATATTCTGTCAACTTTCGTGCTTCCTTCTTTTTCCTTTGCTTTATATATGTTCGGACTATTATTCTTCTATATTTATTTAATTTTAGGGAAGATTTTTCCTTAGAAATATTTTAAAAAGTGAATATCAATTTTGAATATTCTGATACAAGAGAAACGTCGTGTTTAAATCATCATGATGAAAGTACTGTTCATTTTTAACATCACCTACCTCTCCTCTTTATCTAACTTGTATAAATGTGTTAAATAATTTAAATCGATGTGATGTAAAATATTTATAATAAAAAAATGTTATTTTGGTGATGGTTGAAGATTTGGTTTTGTTTGGCATGATGGGATAGGATAAGTGAGGGGTGGTGTAGCCCACAGCTAAGACCTTATCTGGTTTTATAGCAAAGTATGTGTATGGTTGCAGCAGACAAGAGAAGGAGCAATGGTAAAAGGGGTTTAAGTGAGTCGTGTTTGGTGTAGCCGTGTAGGCCATTCCATAATCTCGATGTATATCTATCAAGTTTAGTCCATTGCAACAAATCCTGGTCCCTCTTCATTCAATTCAACCCTACGTTTCGCATGCAAATACAATGCCTCCACCTGCCCCCTCACGCCAATTATAAATCATTTTCTATTTCACTTAGATGCCATACACGACCATTTTATTTGCTAATTGTTGTTAAAATAAATGGTTAGATTATAATTTTTGGCTCAACCTGGTTTGGACCCGCATTTGTTACGAATTACTCATTATATTTATATATTGAGTTAACCTTTTTTTTTCTTATTTATATATATATATATATATATATATATTGTTAATTAAATTATGTTTAATTGACGTGAAATTTTCAATACTTCTTTTATTGTTTGAAACATCTACATCTTAGATATGAGATTAGATATTTTTAATAATCAAAACTAACAAATCTCAAATCTCGTTAAATTTTAATATCATATATTAAAAATTGAGTTTAAGTTTAACTTACTTTCACAAAATCTATTTATAAATTGTAAATATATATATATATATAAATGATGATAATAAATTTATTTTTTAACAAACATTTTCATGACTAATTGTAAGAGAAAAATATTATATATATATATATATATATATATATATATATTCTAACTTCCACATAAAATCAATTTAGTTTATAAAGGAGTTCAATTATTTTTTCTTCTTACTTTCTCGAACTCATGAAAAAAATTGTATAATCAAATTCTTCATCTAATATATTCGATATTATTGTTGCTGTTTAAAACAGTAAATTATAAATTAAATTTGTAAAATAAGAAACTTAACTGATCAATTAAAAAATTTATTTTAATACATTTTAAGTTTAATTAAGGTTTTGTGTCCTATAATTTAACTCTTTTTTTCTCTTTAGAAAAAAATCGCAACCATCTTTTTAAATTTCAATGTTTTATTTCTAGTCTATGGGACAAATGTATATGTCTTTTTCTTTCCTGCATTATAAAAAATGCTCAAAATACCCTTATAATTTTGATTTAAAAGAGAGGAGCGTATAGCTTGGTTTTTAACTGTGGTTGATTTGAGTGAAGGTGGAAGAAAGACTAAGCTTCGAGAAGGTGCAATGGAGATAGTGGTTGTAAAATTTGAAGGTTGAATTATATGATTGAGATAAGAATGGGTGATTCAATATGAGTTTGGAATGAAATAATGAAGATAGTGTGATCTTTGAAAATCGAGTTCTGTGAATACTTTTTAAAATATACAATTTAAAAGCAAAAGCATTGTTATGTATAATTTACTTTTTACATTACGGAAAATACATTTTGGAAGAGGGTAATTTACATTAAGAAAAATATAATTCATAAATGATTTTGAAATGAATAACGTATTCCATAAAACAAAATCCCAAAAATTAATTATGATTTCTAAAATATGAATTCCAAATGAGAAAATTTTACTTACAGAATTAAATTTCCAAAAGACAAATTGTCTTTTCCAAAAAATTTGTATTCCAAATTTTTTAAAAAGTTAATGAGTCTATTTCGATCATTTCAACTATGTGATATAATGGAAATTGATATAGTGAAAAAACAAAAGTCAATGTATATAGGTGGGTGTGGGAGAAATTGCCTCTATTTTATTTTATTTTTTAACCATATACTTACTAAACATTTTTTTTGAAAGTAAGTGCTTATTTTTTATCTGCAACAAATTAAAAGTAAGTGTTATTTTGTAAGATATTTAAAAAAATGAATGCATAAAGATATACGAAATGAAAGATAAAATAACTAATTAATGTCAACTTTATTATTATTACCTTAGAATTTGAATTATTCTCAAATAACTAAACATACATTGACACTATCTTGTACTCTTTTTTTTCTCTTTGCGAAAAAAACACATAGATTGACATAAAAATGCATCAATGTATAAATTATCTGTTAAATGAGAAACTGATTGGTTCTACACAATTGAAAAGATATTTTTTTTTATCGTATTGATAATGAAATATCAGATAACAGTTTTAAATATATCCATAGAGAATCATTGTAATTTATAAAAACTTACGTCTTTGATTTTTTTTTTATTACGATCGAGACTATCTATTGTAAAACTTGTAATATTGTTTTATAAAAGTATTATATATTATGCTTTTTCTAGACAAAATTGTGGATCTATCACTTGTCTCTTGTGTCTAATCTCATTAAAAATGTTAAAATGTTGTCATTTTCGTATGTTAGTTTGTAAGAATAACATATATAATATGGGTTACTTGAGAATTTAGAAGGATTAAAAATGAAAAGAAAAATAGTTATAATAACAGTAAAATTTATTGTGCACAAAATGAAATTGAGTAAAGTAATACCTAAAGTTGCTTTTAGAGACATGTTTGAATATAAGATCACAAAGATACAAAATGTTTGAGTTTTAAGCATCATTTTTCTGATGTTAATTTAATCTTCATTTTTGTAATAGGTGAGATTAAAATAGTTACATCTTCTAACGAAGAAACTAATATTTTTATTATTTTAAAGAGTGAACTTTATGGAAAGACGTGGCATCGTATTATTCGAAAAGAAAGCAATGTGTCTGGTGATGATAGGTTGGTGTTTGTGATTATGATGAATTGTGACGTTAGCATGACAGGTGTCAATCATCAATGGCCTATGCATGGCATGCTAAGAAAAGTCTCACGTATCAGATGCACTCACCTTAAGATAATTTTTTATAACACTTAATACATTAATTAATCATCTTTTCCACAAGAAATTCAAATTGGACTTATTTATTTTAAAATGTGTAATTTTACTTATTAATTCTTAAAATGAATTAAATATTAAAATAAATAAATTATATCAATATGATATGATTTTAATATATTTAAATTGAAAATATGTTAATATAACACGATTTTAATATAATTAAATTTTAATTAAAATTCCATATCATTTTGATATGATTTATTCTAATAGTTTTTTAAAATTTTATCATTTTAAATTGCTCATTCTTCCTATACTTCATTGCACATGTTGAGAAATATTGAGAAAAAAGAGAAGGGTGAAAGAAAAAGGAAAGGTATCTAGAATGGCAGAGAAATAAAGTTAAAAAAAATGTGATTTCTGGAAAGAGTTTTCAGTCATTCGAGTTCGAAAATACATGGAAATTTTGGTCCAAAACTATATCGGCTTTTGGTATTTTTTTCAAAAGTTCTTTTAAGATTTTTTTTTCAAAAAATAATTATTTATTATGGTTTTTAACATGGATAAACTACTTCCGTTTTTAAAAGTAATTTTGAAATGTTTTATATATAAAAAAAGGGAGATGCAATGGAATAAATAAAACTAAATGTCAAAAGGAATCAATTTGTGTTAGTTGGAATTAATTTATCTAATCCACTTTGTGTACCACTTTAATCCCCACTTTGGTGGCGAGTTTTAAAAATATTGACCCAAATTAGCATACTACGGATTGAAAGATTAAATGGGTTGACCCACTTAATTTAAAATAAATAAATTTGTTCAAAAAAATTCTAATAAAATTAAATAATAATTTCTCACTCTTTAGTTTGGTGGAGGTTTGTTAGAGAGTATATTATCTAAGTGCAAACATAATTAGTTTTTTAGCTTGAGGATGTTACATAGCAAAAATATATTGTTTAGAAAATTTTAAGGCACAAAAGAAAAAAAATGACATATGTATAAACTATGCATTTAATTCAACAGTCAACTATATATACATTATAATTGGACTATAAGTTCATATTGATAGGATTGTAACTGTTTTGCTGAAAATTTCAGTTGAGTTTTAGTATTTTAAAGATACCTAGTGTTTTTTGTTAAAGAGTTAGAATATTTTTTGAATGTTTTAATTATTTTAATTTATTTTTATTAAAAAAATTAATTTTTTTATTGAATTTAGTAGGTTATATGAATCAATTTGACTCATCATAAGTTTTTCAAAGGTAAGCCGAATTACAAGTGAGTCAAATTTTATTTTGCTACAATTTTTTCAACCAACTCAGAATCCGTGGTGTATCGCATCAACCCACAGATTTTGATATTTTAGAAAAAACTCACTTTTATTGAAAAGTTTTTTTTTTTAAAGAAGATCTACTAAATTTAATTTATATAAATAAACATTTAAAACAAACCACTTTTTAATAATATATTTTAAAAGACAACTAAGCAAAAGCCATATAACTTCCTTCTTTAATTAAATGTTTGGTCTGTTGCCAAGACCTATTATGTTTATTGTTAATTCATTGTGAATAATAAAATATTAAATAAAGATAAAATGATATGAATAATAAGTAAATAAAAAAAATAATAGTAATTATACCTCTGCTTTTAATTTTTTTTATTTTAACTTTATATTAATATTTAATTTTATTATTGTATTTTGACTATATTATTTTTTATCTTTCTATAAATATTAAAACAGTTATGAATGTAAGTATTTTTAATTTAATTTTTTAAAATATATCTCAATTTTTTGAATCTTCAATTTTTATTACTGTTTTATAATCTGAACTTTTTAATATTTGAGATTTTATCACCATTTTTCTCTCTTTATTCTTTCTCACTTTATATCTCTTATTTCTCAAATCTCATATCTTAAAATCAAATAGCATGACTTTCATGTTTTTTTTTTTCTTATACATACCAATACATATAAATTTATATTTTATTTAAATAAATATAAATATACATATAATAATAGTACCAATAAAAAATGCAGATTCACCGAAACTTATTTTACTAAAAAATATTTTTATATATGTTATAGATATTTCACTGTAAAATTATACACGTAATTTTTTTAATTATAGCTTTAAAATATATTTCATATCTAAAATTTAAATTGAGGACAAATGAAATTTCTGAGATTCCGTTTTCTAAGGTCTTTGAGATTTATATTTTTCCATACACGTTGTTAAAAATATTAGTCATATATATATATATATATATATTATCAAGGTTTGTAGCATGTAATAATTTTTAATTAGTTCCATTAATTTTCAACTAAAAATATGTATTTTTTTAATAAAACAAAAAGCTTTTCGAGAACAAAATTATATCATCAACCGATAAAATTATAAAATAACTATTGTAAAAATTGATAAACGTATCATGTTAAAAAAGATATGATTTTAATATAAAAAAAAGTTTTATACGATCAGTAAATAAAATATTTATTTCTAAATTGTGCCGATCCTTATAAAAATTAAACAGTAATAGAAAGATAAAAGAACTTATTTTAAAGTATTTGAAACGTTTGTGTCAAAACTAAAGGCATATCACATATATATTCAAATTCTCTGTGTGTGTATAAAAAAAGGTATTTTCTTTTGATTTACTTTTTTTCTGTGAATATAAAAATTACGGTTTGTTTTCAAAAGGAACCACCCTACCACATACATGGTTTGGAATTTAGGTTGCAATTTGATGTTAATTTATTAATTGTTGATATATATTTTTGAAAGTATGTTGTGGTGATTCTGATAATTGTTGGTAATGTTTTTCAACAACAATAAATGATAAAATAAAATGAGAATAGTAGAAATACTACAATCTATATAAAATACCTCATACGAATAGAAATACTATAATCCATATAAAATACCTGATACGATTATATAAATTATATAAATGCTGGTATCATATTATATAACTACATAATAATTATTGATTGGTAAAATATATAGAAAGAAAAAAAGTTTGCATAAACAAGATGGTGATATAGTGTGTCCGAAACACCAACTATAATAATCTTTATTATAATTTGGAACAGAACAGCGAGCATTTAGTGTGAGAGAGTTGCATATGACAGCAAAATGGGAGTAAATTTTGATTGTGTAACCTAATTTTTCTCAAAAGAATAAATTTGAATATGTTTGATGGTAGCAAGAGATACACAGTGATTTGTGGGGGAGAAAAGTGAAGAGAAGTTAGAGAGTATCTGAATGAGAATTAGTGGGTAAAGGAAAGGTTTCTTTAGAGGTTGAGAAACAGAAAGCAGTAAATGAAAAAAAGTTATTCCATAGGGGCAAGGTTTGCATGTTCCCTGCTGCTCTTTTCACTGTTCACGATCACACTTTGTTAGTTTTTGCCACCGAATAATGAATGTCACTGTTGGAATTTGTTGTGTTGACGCTTCACAAATCACAGCTCATATAAATACGCAGTATATGTAAAATTATATAGCTATCTAAATATTTATATATTGCTAATTCAATAATAATAGACACATATGCACAACCATAACTTTTGGGTCGTGTGTCCTATTGGTGGAAGAATGCTTGTTACCTACTCCTTTTTAAGTTCTGAAATTCCCCAAAACCAAACCAAACCAAACGAAACCAAACGTATCAGAATAAGGTCCTCTCTCTGCATTCAGACTCCCTCAGATGGAGCGCCACAAATGCAAGCTCTGTTCCAGAACATTCGCCAATGGCAGAGCCCTCGGTGGCCACATGAAGGCTCACTTAGCCACCCTTCCTCTTCCCCCCAAACCCCAACGTCTCCATCACTCTCTTAATACTTTCTCTTCCAATTCCTCTTCACGTGCAGAGTTAGAAGACGATGATAACGAAGAAGAAGATGAAGAAGAGCAAGAAAAGGCTCTGATCAACTACGCCTTGCGAGAGAATCCCAAGAAATGCTTCAGGCTCGCAGATCCCGAGTTCGACTCGGGCTCTGTTGTGCAAGACAGGGAGAGCGAGACCGAGTCAAAGAACCCAACTCGCCGACGATCCAAGCGGCCCCGCAGGCCCGCCAATTCCCAGCCCAAAGCCCGGCCCAAACTCAGCTTCATGGAGTCCCCCGAGCCCGTAAGCTCCGTCTCCGACACTTCCCCCGAGGAAGATGTGGCCATGTGTCTCATGATGCTGTCCAGGGACCGGTGGAGCAAGAACACCAACGCGGCTGTCGGCAGCGACGCCCTCGAAGAGGAAGAAGAGAGATCAGTGGAAGAGATCAAGTTGAGGAGAGTTCGCCGGAAGCACCAGTGCGAGAGTTGCGAGAAGACGTTTCGATCTTCACGTGCATTGGGCAGTCACCGAAGCATCTGCGGAGGGTCGGGTAATGATAGTAAAATCTTCGAATGCCCCTTTTGTTCTAAGGTGTTTGGGTCTGGTCAAGCACTGGGTGGCCACAAGAGATCTCACCTGGTACCTTCTTCCTCCTCCACCGCGAATGATTCCACCAGGTTCAAAGACAGCTTCATAGATCTCAACTTGCCTGCTCCAACCGAAGAAGACGACCTCAGTGTTGTTTCTGATGCCCAATTCGACGACTAATTCATTACTCGAGTAAAGTCTTCTCTTTTCTCATATTATTTCCATTTTTTTATAGTAGGTGAGAATTAATATTCCATTGGGTTCATTGTTACATCAAATGCTTTTTGATGGTTACCATCATAGTTTATATAATTTATGTTCTCAACCACTGTCTGTTGGGCCTAACTCTGGAGTGATACAAGCTACTACATTAACTGTTAAAATTGGATCATCATCAAGTGCGTGAATCAACTAACATCACATTGAATACCATTCTTGTTGGGTGGATGCAATGGAAGCATTGGTAGCAGTTTAGTTGCAAGTTTGAAACCAAACCCAGTTGCGCGTGTTTTGGTTTGGGTGATTTGGTTCATTAGTTGTGGACAACAGCTTTTGGCTTTGAAAGTACCAAGTGCTGAATTCCATTTTTGTGCTCTCTTCCACTTTCGAAAAAAAAAAACATAAATGGATTAGTTTTGTTCGTCATTGTGTTTTCTTTAAATCGCGTGAAGCGTGAAATGGATTTCCCAAAGACGTGTTAAAAGACGGCAATATAAACGCTGCAATTGGTTTCCTTTACATGAATGTGAATCTGGAGTTAGTTCCGTGATGAGCGGGAGGATATTGGGGAAAAACAGTTCCTTCCATTAATTTTCTCTTGTTTTAAATTTTTGTGGTTGGAGATAACAGCTATATTTTTGTTTTATTATCAAACACTTATCTTCCTTCTTCAACAGAACCAAGAATCAGGGGTACAAAGGGGTGCCCCTCTCTGTACTGTTCTTATCAAAGAAATAGTCAGATTTATGAAAGATTAATAAAACAAGCTTTTGTTATAAGAGATCATGTATTTACAGTAGCTGTTAATTCTTATTTCTTATAGATGAAGCACGTGTTGGTGAGATATATTTTTACTTTATGACAGTAATGACAGTTGGAATAGAATAAAAGAAAAAGAAAAGGTGGCCTTTTGTTCATCACGTGATCTTGCTTCATAAAAACTTAACCACAATGGTGACACTGTATTTATTGTTATTTTGATATTTTGAGTAGGCAGTGCCAATGGTTTGTTATAGATAGAAAGGATTGTGATTTTTTTAATAAATAAATAAATTCTATCTACTTTTTAAATAACTTATTAGTTTAAAATTATTTATTTAAGAAATAATTAGCCTATAATTCTATTCTGTGCCAATGCTTTCAGCTAGTGAATAGTAAAAGAAAACTTATTTACCAAGTTATAATATGTATTTAAATGCAATTTGATTTAAGATTTGGGTTAATGGCACGTTTTCAATGATTTTTCAATTCCATAACTTTTTTCTCCTTATACTTTTGCTAATTTCTAATTTTGTTTCTTATGAAATTATAATTATATTAATTCTTTCCAAAAAAAAATTATATAATTTTTTCACAGTTAAGTATATCACCCCAATATAATAGAAAATAGTAACATATTTTAAAATTTATTGTTAAATCTTACTTGCATGATTACGTAATTAATAATTTGAGATCATATTGTTTGTACCATTTTTAAGTTTTTTTTAATAAAATAAATTAATTTTAGCTTTTTTTATGTATTTATCTAATATGCTTTTTTTTTTTAAATAAGTAGTTCCTTTATCATTTTAATATAAGCAAATTTTATCTATTCCTTAAATAAGTGATTTTTTTTTTTAAAAAACAGAATAGTTTTAAAAAATTAGAGATCAAAGGTGCAATTAAAATTTATAAAGAATAGAATAGTACATTCTCGACAAGAATGAATTTATTGTTTTTTAGCTGAAACAAGGATTTGACTCTCTACTCTAAAATAGTATATTTTAGAGGATATAATATATTGGTAGTATTAATTAAAAAAAAATACGGACATAAACTATGATAGAATAAAAACATATAGTTAACCAAATTTAAATTTAATCATAATTCCAATTTTTAATTTTAATTAATTATTATTATTGAATCTCCTTGGTTTTGGTGGACTTAATCCGAAATTGAGTTTCAAACATTTGATTTACATCTTATATTGTATTATAATTATTTTGATTTCAAAAATTGCTTTCAATGTCGTAGTTAAGAAACTCAATTATTTATGATGGAAATTAAATAATTTAATTTGATAGATAAGTAAAATAAAGTTATTTAAGATGATAACATAGTTGTTTGCAAAATTCATATTGTGTTTTAGGGTTTATGGGGATATATTGTTAATACTGATATTAGTAAAAGAAAAGAATAATTACAAACTAAGATTGTTGTTATAACAAAGAAAATTTTAAAAATCAACCTCTTCAAATCACAAGATGCGGCAATGAGATTCTAGACTATTCTTCAGATAGCAACATTGGTCTGACAAGTCTCTCCCACACGGTGGTGGACGAGGAAGATGAAGTGAGAAGGAAAGAAAAGGTGTAGTTGTTTTATAAATCTGAAGTAGTGAAACTTTTGACATTTCACCGACCCATTTTGGTGTACATCAAACCATGGGGTGCATAATGCAATAGTCAGATTGTTTCTTCATGCAGCTTCGTATGTTTTTTTCTCATTTCCATATATATTTGGTATTCTAAAAAGGTTCCTCTGTAATATTACTGGTTATATAATTTGGAAGTTTTTTTCCAAATTTGTAATTAATTTTTGGATTGTGTAATTCAGAAATCCTTTTTTAGATACATGATTAATTTCTGGATTACATAATCCATAAGTCTTTTCTAATATGACATTAACTTTCAAATTATGTAATATGATTTTTTTTTTCAAATGTGTGTCTGGATTACATAATATAGAAGCTACTCTCAACTCTAGACTTCAATATTATATAATCCAGAATATCATTTTTTAAAAATATATTATGGATTACATAATCTGTAAACTATTTCCGAATCTGATATTAACTTCCAGACCATGTGTAATCTGGAATATAGAAATGACACAAGAAAGATAAAAATATGTAGAGGTGCATGAAGAATCAGTCTAATAATTGGTTGTACGTTTTCACTTTTGAGGCCAAATTCAACTTCTTTTATTTTCTCAAGGGAATTTCTTCACTCACGCCCGTAATTTCTTCGTACACCCTCATAATTATGTAAATCTCAAATAACTTTCTAAATCTATGTTTTTTCTCAATTTAAGATTGTAAAATATAGTCACTTTTTAGATGTTAGAAATTCGAAGAATCTAAATCACACAATCCAAAACATAAATTTTATAATGGAATAAAAAAAACTATATTTCGAATTATATAATTTAAAATTTCAAATGCATTTTAGTCATAAAGCTTAAAGACATGCCTCACTTTAAGTGCCTCTCTTTGACTTCACTGGGAGTGAAAAACGAAAACCTTGGACTAATGTTTGCAGAATCTCAACTTTTCACACACCCATTAACCAATTTTCAAGTAAGAATAGATGATATGAGAGCAAAATTTTATTACAAAATGTTTTTGCATATAACAACATCACACACCACACCATTTATCATCTTTAATAAAATTTATTTAAAACATTATAATACAGATAAATTTGAAGTACTACAGTAACATTTCTACATATAAATAATATAAACATAACATTTGGATATTTTATAAATAAATGTTACTATAAAAAACATTAAGCTAATATATATAGTATCATTTTTTAAATGTTACTAAAAAGATAACTTTGTAAATAAATACTACAATAAAAAAATTTAAATTAATATATATTATATTTTTAAATGTTACTAAAAAATAATGTATTTTGATTATATAAAATAAAAATAGTTTTATTTTTCAAAATTATTATTTAACTAAAAAAATCAATAAACATAGATTAATTTAGAAAAATAATTAATTATTATATTTGTACTGGTAGGCTAAAACCAAGAGGTTTAGGCCGAGAACAACATGTTAAGTAACCAAGGGGTGATAAGGCTAAAACCGAGAGGTTTAGGCCGAGAACAACATGTTAAGTAACCAAGGGGTGATAAGGTTAAAACCGAGAGGTTTAGACCGAGAGCGGAAAAGATATACGTTAAAGAATAAAATAAAATATAAATATTATTATAAAAATGAAACCCAATTAAGTTAAAAACCTGCATGAGGGGTGTGTAAAT
>Ga0123342_1004126_pt1 | contig 22530 bp, 11 predicted proteins | sample Turbeawhitnodule_FD_89960 | JGI IMG/M metagenome (GOLD analysis project Ga0123342, IMG submission 89960) | Root nodule microbial communities of legume samples collected from Mexico - Turtle bean Mexico white nodule | ecosystem: Host-associated > Plants > Roots > Nodule | place: Mexico: Nepantla... | reverse complement strand
TAATATAAATAATAAAATTAAAAAAAAACAAATAAATTAATATATAAAATATATATATATATATATATATATATATATATATATATATATATATATATATATATATATATATATATATATATATATATAGAGGATTATGACTCATTTTCCAAAGCCACAAGAACCAAGATACTCAAGGAGAGAATCGATTTCCTCGCCGCTAATTTGACCGTCGTTGTTGACATCAATTTTTCCGAAAGCACGGTCAGCTCTCCAGCCAGGGAAGTAGGCACCTAAGTCTTTGAGGGCATGCTTGAGTTCACTCTTGTTGTAGGAACCATTGTTGTCTCTGTCTGCTTCTCTCAACTTGTCCATTATTTTCCGCAGATTCACAGGTAAGTTTTTTCCATGCGACGGGGGTATCCTTCTGGGATGAGGGAGCATCACAGTCATTTTGGTTTTGCTGAGTCTTCTTTTGATCTTTGTGAGAAGAGTGAGAGGGATGAATGGCTATGAAATGTTATAGAGTGTTTTATAGAGGCCATTGTGGGTCACCTCAAGAATCTTGTCCTATAATCACACTCTCTTTCTACCTCTTTCACTGTGTTCAAAAACAAAGTTACTTAAAATGGCATCTTTTTAAAGAGCTTTGTTCATGTTGGTTCACATACAAGGTGATGTGTTTTTAGTAAAAAAGAGAGAAATAAAGTCATCACCAATGAAATTTGTAAAGTATCTCATAAAAAAAAAACTAAATATACCAATTAGTTATCATATTACCTAAATTATATATTATTCTAGAGATTAAAATAATTATTGGTATCTAAATTAGTTTTTATTAGTGATAAATTGTAACCTACTTTCTGAAATTTTGTTCTGTGTTCGTATTGCGCTGAAAAAATTCACACAAGTACTTTCATATGTTGTTTGCACCCAGGTAAGGAGACACGTCCATAAACAAATCACTAAAAGAAGATACGGGGGAGAAAAGCCAGGACGTTTTGTTTTCAGAAAACCAGTTTTGTTCACTCGGTCTGGGACTTACTACGCCTTATTCCTTGGGTATTTTGGTCTGAAATTTTTACCAGACGTGCGTTACTGTGTCTACTGAGTTCTGGCTGAGATTTGAGCCCCAGATTCGTCCCACAAGATTGTTAACAAATTTTTTATTGATCACTGCCGGGGATGAAAGCAAGGTTAGTTTGTGTGTGAAACTATTTGATTTTTTTCGTGGGTGAATACTTATCCGTTTGACCTGAAATTTGTCGCGTTTTGTCCCAAATTCAGTGGAGATTTTTACGTGAAATTTCAGGAAAAAACTATTTCGGGAGAATTTTTCAGAAATTTTGTGCAAAACAAGGCTATTCATTACCAAAACTTGTGAAATTTCGTCCTACTTTTTGAAATTTTCTACTGGGTCCGTATTGCGCTTAAAAAATTCACACAAGTAATTTTATATGTTGTTTGCACTCAGGTAAGGAGGCACGTCCATAAAAAAATCACAAAAAGAAGATACGGGAAAGAAAATTCAGGACATTTTGTTTTCGGAAAACCAACTTTTGTTCACTCTCGGTCTGAGACTTAATATGCCTTACTCCTTGTGTATTTTCGTCTAAAATTTTTACCAGACGTTCGTCATTGTGTCTACTGAGTTTTGGCTTAGATTTGAGCCCCAGATTCGTCCCACACGATTGACAATAAATTTTTGATCCATCACTGCCAGGGCTGAAAGGAAGGTTCGTTTGTGTGTGAAACTGTTTGATTTTTTTTCGTGGGTGAATACTCATCCGTTTGACCTAAAATTTGTCGCGTTTTGTCCTAAATTAGGTGGAGATTCTTACGTGGATCTTCAGGAAAAAACTATTTCGGGAGATTTTTTCAGAAATTTTGTCCTCTACCAAGGTTATCCTCTACGAAAACTTGTGAAATTTCGTCATACTTTTTAAAATTTTCTACTGGGTCCGTATTGCGCTTAAAAAATTCACACAAGTACTTTCATATGTTGTTTGCACCCTGGTAAGGGGGCACGTCCAAAAAAAAAATCACAAAAAGAAGATACGGTGGAGAAAAGTCAGGACGTTTTATTTTCAGAAAACCAGTTTTGTTCACTCTCGATCTGGGACTTACTACGCCTTACTCCTTTGGTATTTTGGTATGAAATTTTTATCAGACGTTTGTCACTGTGTCTACTGAGTTTTGGCTGAGATTTGAGCCCCAGATTCGTTCCACAAGATTGTCAATAAATTTTTTATTCATCACTGCCAGGACTGAAAGGAAGGTTCGTTTGTGTGTGAAACTGTTTGATTTTTTTCGTGGGTGAATACTCATCCGTTTGACCTGAAATTTGTTGCGTTTTGTCCCAAATTCAATGGAGATTCATACGTGGAATTTTAGGAAAACACTATTTCGGGATAATTTTTCAGAAATTTTGTCTTCTACCAAGGCTATCCTCTACCAAAACTTGTGAAATTTCGCCCTACTTTCTGAAATTTTATTCTGGGTCCGTATTGCACTTAAAAAATTCACACAAGTACTTTCATATGTTATTTGCACCCAGGTAAGGAGGCACCTCCATAAACAAATCACAAAAAGAAGATACGGGGGAGAAAAGCCAGGATGTTTTTTCGAAAAACCAGTTTTGTTCACTCTCGGTCTGGGACTTACTATGCCTTACTCCTTGAGTATTTTGGTCTGAAAATTTTATCAGACGTTTGTCACTGTGTCTACTGAGTTTTGGCTGAGATTTGAGCCCTAGATTCGTCCCACAAGATTGTCAATAAATTTTTTATTCATCATTGCCAGGGCTGAAAGGAAGGTTCGTTTGTGTGTGAAACTGTTTGATTTTTTTCGTGGGTGAATACTCATCCTTTTGAGCTGAAATTTTTCGCGTTTAGTCCCAAATTCAGTGGAGATTCTTACGTGGAATTTCAGGAAAAAAACTATTTCTGGAGAATTTTTCAGAAATTTTGTCCTCTACCAAGGCTATCCTCTACCAAAACTTGTGAAATTTCGTCCTACTTTCTGAAATTTTATTCTGGGTCCGTATTGCGTTTAAAAAATTCACACAAGTACTTTCATATGTTGTTTGCACCCTGGTAAGGAGGCACGTCCATAAAAAAAAGACAAAAAGAAGATACGGAGTAGAAAATCCAGGACGTTTTATTTTCAGAAAACCAGTTTTGTTCACTCTTGGTCTGGGACTTACTACGCCTTACTTCTGTGGTATTTTGGTCTGAAATTTTTACTAGACGTTCGTCACTTTGTCTACTGATTTTTGGCTGAGATTTGAGCCCCAGATTCGTCCCACAAGATTGCCAATAAATTTTTTATTCACCACTGCCAGAGATGAAAGGAAGGTTCGTTTGTGTGTGAAACTGTTTGATTTTTTTCATTGGTGAATACTCATCCATTCGACCTGAAATTTGTCGCGTTTTGTCCCAAATTCAGTGGAGATTCTTACATGAAATCTCAGAAAAAAACTATTTCGGAAGAATTTTTCAGAAATTTTGTCCTCTACCAAGACTATCCTCTACTAAAAATTTTGTTAGTTTGATTAAATATGAATTTGTAAAATACTTTATAAATTTTTATTAATAAGAGAAACTACTCTAGATGCAGCCAATAACTTTTTTTAGTTTATAAAATGATTTTTAATCTAGTCAAATAGTAATTAAATATTTTGATTTCTAAAATTAATTTTTATTTAATAATTTTTTTATTGAGTTGTTATGTCGGAAAAGAGTAATTTAGAAAAAGTTCAAGAATTTGTTTAGTAACATGAAATTTCTCATGTATTAATCCTTTGGAATGATAACTAGCTGTTTAAAAAAGGTGATTATTAGAAAAATAATTTTTTGCAAAGTATAAGATGTATATTTGTTTTAGACAGAGATTTCAAAAATTATTTATGGAAATAAATATTTTAATATAACAATAGATAACCATTATTTTATATTATTATATTTTTTATTGGCAAGATATAAATGAATTAAGAGGAGTAAACGGATGTTCGAACCCATATAAAAAAAAATGTACAAAAATGAATCTTATCTTAATTGATGTGGCAGTTTTGGTAGTTTTGCTATTTTTATTTTTTTAAAAACTAATTCCAAACTTCTTAACATCTAATCATTGGGGATCTAACATACCTTACAAAACATCAATCAAAGTGATATAGACATAACAAAATTAATATAGTATAATCACATCATAATACAATTACATCATTCATCTAAAGAAGACATGTTCTCACAAAATAAAACAAAATAAATATGATTATACACTATTCTCCAACAACTGAATAGGATCTTTGTCAGCAAACAAAAGTAAATCAAACACTTAAAAGTCATAAATATCAAACAAAACCAGCGAGAAAACTACGGAAGCCAAAAACTTCCAAACCTGATCAAAACGTTAAACATAAATCACTTAACATCAATTTCTCAAATACATCATACAACATGAAGGTTCTAAACATCAATCTGAGTGAGAGAAATCAGCTAATCTTTACTTTACTGTAATCCAAGATCAAGTCTTCTTTTATACCACAGTACAAATAATCTAAAGTAAATCAACTCGTCTATTCTTAAAAACAACTTTATTCCTATGATTCCAAATATCACCCAAACATAATATCTTTCAAACCTAAAATTTTATATGTATGCAAAATGAGGTATGCATGTATATCTCAGCAAAACATATGTGAGATAATAAGCTGTAAAGAAAAGGAATCTTTGTCGTATGAATGGCTGATATCATATGTTCGAATTTGGCAACAATACGGCTGGACCAGTGAATTCAGTTTAAACCTTTTATTTGGTTCGCCAAAACAACACAAAATTGAAACATAGATAACTGATATTGTGGGTGAATTTGCAAAATAAAAAAAAAAAGTATAATTAATGATATCACTCACGTATTATTAATTAATAAATTAAATAAAAATAGAACACTCACGCATTATTATGAATATCATAACTTTTACATGATCAACATATAATATATATGTTTAATGATTTAATTGCACTCATGATCAATATGCATTTTTTTAAAAATTAACCGATAATAAATAAAGTTAAAAAGGGCATATTACCACCATCCTTCAATTTTGCTTTTCTCACCACCATCCTTCAATATAAAATCATGTTCTTTCACATATATCAAATACATTTTAACCTTAATCAAACTATTAAACTCAAAATTAAATGGAGTTGACCAATCATGTATATTATACATGCAAGATCTTCTTACGGTCTTGGTTGAATGAGAATATTAGTCTGGGTTTAAGTAATTGTGTTTGGTATTAATGATAAAAGATCCTTGTTATTTTTTATTTTATAATTTTTTTTTGTTATTGTAAAAGTTTTTATTAGAATTCTCTGATTTTGTTGCGAGACTGTAGTAATTTTTGTATAAAAATTAAAATATTCCTAAAATATATTTATTTATTTTTTATTATGATTAAAAAAATACATGCAAGGTATTAATTAAAGTTTTGTAATTATGTCTAATACTTTATATATTATTATGATCACGTTGTGAAATACGTTGGTCATGGTCAAACGTAGCATAGGATTCTTCGATAGGATGGGAGGAACCCAATTATTTGCGTAAAATTTATTGTTCATAAATAGTGAAAGTAAGTTTGGGAAAGCATGCATGGAGGATAAGGAAGAATCTCATGACTAGCACTGCCAAAAGGGTGGGCATCACCAATTTTAATTTCATCAATTTTTTTTTAACTTCATACCTTCACTCTTTGCATCTTTATACTTTTTTTTTTAACTTCATACCTTCACTCTTTGCATCTTTATACTTTCTTTTTTTTAAATTTCAATAATATCATTTTAAGTATGATAGAGAATATGGTGTTTTCTTAGTGATGATTGTTTGTAATGATTAGTGATGGCTGGTGGTGAATATTGATAATTGAACTAAGTTTTGTGGTATTTTTATTTGTGATGATTGTGTTTTCATTCAATTATTTGTTTGGAAAGAAATGAGTTTTTACAAAATAAAAATAAAAATAAAAATAAATAAATTAAAAATGTTTAGTTTAAATATTTATAAAATTGTAGTGAATTTAAATATTAATAAATTGAAATAGAAGAAAATTTAAAAACTAAAATAAGTAATAGTAAAAATTAAATAAGATTTTTTTGGATATTTTATAAAAAAAAATTAATGAAATGTTTAAAAAATTATAAATAAAAATTAAGTTATTCATTGATGATATGTATGTAATAATAAAAAAAATAAGTGAATAAATTTATTATTAGGTTTAATAAAAAATATAAATGTATAAATTGTAATTTTAAAATAAAAATTAAGAAAAAAAAATTATATTTAAATTGAAAGATTGTGTAAATAATGAGTTATATATAAATATATGTTATAAATTATAATAACAAATATGATTATATAATATTTCTTATATTTTCTTAGGGCTTAGGGTTTAGAGTTTATGGGTTAGGGTTTAGAGTTTAGTATTCAAGTTTTAGAGTTAGGATTTATGGTTTATGGTTTAAGATGTAGGGTTTACATTTATTTTACCCATAATAAATGGGAGGGTAGTGATAACAGATGTAACCAAAGAAGCTATACTAGCAAATAACAAATGTTTACCTTTACATCGTGTCAATTTTTAGGATTTTGTCCTATAAATATTCCTAAATATGTGATTGTTGTTGAAGATGGATGCTGCCCCTTTCAAGACAAGTGTTTGATGAAGGCAAATGTGTAATTTTTCCTTAGTGTTTGTATTTGCTTTAAGGATGTCTTAGGTCTAGATTAGAGGTTGTTTAAAGTGGGCTTTTTGCTGGGTAACCCACCTCTTAGCCATTGATCATGTGATAAGAGCAAACACAAGTTTTATGAAAATGTTTTTCACATGTTTTGCAAAAATATCCTTTACTGCATAGAAAATGAATCTGTTCTTTTCTAAATAAATAGATTCTTTTCTTAAACTGATGCCTTGATTAAGTGTTTTTGAAAATAATGTTTTATGCATCAAGTATCTTAACTAAGTTTTCATTCCTTCAAAACGATTGTGTTTCACTTGTTAAAGAGTTCTTGTTATCGTTTTGAAAATGAATCTGTTCTTCTGTAAATAAATAGATTCTTTTTAGTCTGGTGCCATGTTTCTCTTAAACGGTTTTTCACTGTTTTATCCTTGCACCAGGGTGTCTCCTACATATAACAAATTCTCTCACTGCCTTTGAAAATAAGTCTGTTCATTTTATTTTCAATCTGTTCTTTTTTTGTAACAACTTTAACTGTTTTTCAAAAGTTTGTTATAAAATATTTTCCTATAAAAAGAGAGTTTGTTTTGGCTTTAAAATGTTGTTCATATCTTTGAGAAAACTGGTTTTACAACAGAGAAATAAGAGATTTCAGAGGATTAGAATGAGTTCTTGAAATATTTTTTCAAATCACAAGTTGTGCTTGTTCTTGGTTGGTTCTAAGGCTTGGCTAGAGGTGTTGTCACTGTGTGAGCAATTGTTCTATTGGTCTAAGGCAGATTTCTGCATTCTCTATCAGGTGTATTCGTTTCATACTTCAAATTCTTGGTTGTAAACTCTTCTTGATAGGATTTCTTGAAGAGTTGTGTATGTTGGAATAGTGTTTTTCAGCAAGGTGTGTCATGTTCTTGTAGGGTTCAAGAACAGTGATTTTTGTAATTGTTTTGAATTGTGGTTTAGTGAATTTCACCTTGGATTAGGTGAAGACTGGATGTAGCTCATTTGAGTGAACCAGTATAATTGTTTTGTGTTCATTCTCTCTTAATCTTTGCACCCAATAGTTGCTGATCAAACTAATATGTCAAGAAATAAATCTATTCAATTGTGATTGAATCTGTTCTTTCTAAGCACGTGTATTCTGTTCTTGATTTTCTGGAAAACTTTCTGAAGAACTTTTGCGTAAATCTATATGTGTTGTGAAACATCATTGAAATTCATGTTCTGTGAAGGTTATTTCAATTTGTTAAGTGTTTTAAAAACAAGCATTGATTTTGTATTCAAAGGTTGTGATTAGCTGTAGTAGCTTTCTGTTTTTATTCTGTGAAAATCAATTTGATCTTTGCCTGCAGATCATCAAACTCAATCTTAAAATAAAAAATCATTCAACCAAGATAAACGTCTTAAAGTACATAAACAGTATAAAAATAAATCTGTTCATTGCTAAATAAATCTGTTCATTGCTAAATAAATCGATTTATTTTTTGTGTACTGTGATAAAATCTGAATTTGTGCGAAAGTTTTAAAAGCTCAATTCACCCCCCTCTTGAACTTTGACACTATTGAATTCAACAATTGTCATTCTTGTATAGTTAAAGATAACAACAAAATGATCAATGTGATTATCTTAAACCCTAATTCCTTCAATTTACTCGTATAGAAATTACATTTGAATCCTAAGGCAAATTCAAAGCATCATAAGTTACATTTCAAAGTCAAAACATTTTAAATTTTATTCATACATATGAATAGAGTATCATCGGCAAATTGCAACATATTTATTTCAATCTCTCTTCTCCCAATTTCGACTCCTTTTAATACATGTAAATTTTTAATTTGTCTTACTATTTCTGCAACTCTCTCCCCCATAATGAGGAAGAGAAAAAGGTGCAAGGGGGTCACCTTATCTAATTTCGTTCGATGATCTAAATTCATCTGTGAGGCTCCCATTAAGAATGATGAATGTTGTTGTTGATTCCAAATAACTTTAATTTCTCACAAAATCCCCATTTTTGCAACATATAAAATATGAAATCTTACCTCACTTAATGATAAGCTTTTTCATATAATAACCTTCTTAATCAAACATATTTTTTTCTAAGTCTGATTGAGTTTTGTTTATTACTTTTGGGAGGGAGAGATTTCTTCAGTCTCTTTGCTAACAACTTATATATGATTTTATAAAGGCAAGGAACCAAAGATATTTGTTGATATTCTTTCAACTCTTATGGTTTCTCCACCTTTGGGATAAGCATAATGAATGTAGCACTACATCCTTTGGGTCAGTTTCCTTGTCTATGAAATTCATTTATTGCTCTCACTATTTCTTCTTTGAATATTTCCCAATGGCATCATGGTGTGAGTTTTTTTTAAAGGAAGTTCTTATATTACTCTATTTATAAATTTTTTTTACTGATATAACATCTCAAATTACGGAGGAATTCATTTATTCTATCTCAGAAGAACAACACTTTTATTTTTTCAAAAAGAACAAAATTATTTAAAAAATTCATTTAAAGATTAATTTTAAAAGTTGTTGATAAGTAAAAATAATTGAGCAATATAGTCTAAGACGTGTTCGAATTCCCATACGATATAATATAAAGAGAAATATTAATAATATTTGAAACACAATCTTTATCATCGATTGAAATTTATTAAATATTATAAAAATAAAAAATTATAAAATTTAGTTTCTGATAAAAAAATTATAAAATTTGATTAATTTCATTTTTATATAATGAGTTAAGTACACTCATGATTTTTTTTTTTTAAATTAGCCATCAGTTACAATATAAAATGATTTTCCTTCACATATCTATACAATAAATTTAAGAATATCAGTGTTTTATAAAATACCAATTAATTTTTTATAATTAATTTTTTTTATCTAACAAATAATAAAATTGAATAAAAAGGGATATTCTTAACTTATGTACAACTCCTATAGACTTTGGACAAGACAAACCAGTCCTAAAACCCAACAAAATCATCTACTTCAACAACTACATGATCAAAATCCTCTAATTATTAATTTTTTATAATTAATAACTAGTCATTTTTCACTTTTGACGGCAAGCTATAAGGCTATATATGAACTTAGCTTCAAGAGTTATAGGTTTAATTTATTTATTCTGATAAAAAAAAAATAGGTTTAAATCTCCCTCTACATGCAGCTTGTTTATTGAGTCACCTTAATCAAACTAACAAAATCAAAATTAAAAAGGAGTTGATAAATTATATATTATTCATGTAAAATCTTCAAGTTATCTAATTATATAATACGTTTATTCTTCTAAAGTTGCCTCAATTATTCGTCACCTTGTCCAATTATATGGTTATTTAATGAAGTCAAATCAACTCTTTTTTTTTAAAAAATGGAATTTTTCTCTGCACCACTAAATTTCTCATCAGCAAAACCTATCTTCATCGTCTCCAAGTTCCAAAAACTAAAATGTTAAGTTATAGTAGATGGTGGTGTTAGGGTTTATAAAAACATTGTTATGTTTTCTTGAAAGTTATTATCTGAATGAAAAGCCAAAATGTTTAACGAGCAAACAGTTTTAAAATCACAGTATAAAAGTGTAGATAAAGAGAGAAGAAAAGAAACTTTGATACATATATATTACAATTCTTCATACCAATAAACTGAGATCCATTCACACAAGTTTCGGAAGGAAACTCTGATTCAGATACTTGAAAAACAAAGTTATCTATAAATCATGAACCCATCTTATAATCCATCTTCAACCTTATTACTGTGTAGACATGGATGATATTTTGCTGATAGAAAAAAAACATGGATGATATCTGAAAACACCAACACAAACTATATTATGTATAACACATAATCTTAACAACACATATAGGGCTATATAGAGTATATATATATAGAGAGAGGATTATGACTCATTTTCCAAAGCCACAAGAAGTAAGATACTCAAGGAGAGTGTCGATTTCCTCGCCGCTAATTAGACCGTCGTTGTTGTCATCAGCTTTTCCAAAAGCACGGTGGGCTCTCCAGCCAGGGAAGTAGGCACCTAGCTCTTTGAGGGCATTCTTGAGTTCACTCTTGTTGTAGAAACCATCTCTGTTTCTCAACGTTTCCATTATTTTCTGCAGTTTCTCAGGTATGTTTTTCTTATGCATAGCCGACGACGCGGGTAATGCCTTTCGTGGTTGGTTACGAGGGAGCATGACAGGCATTTTGGTTTTGCTGCGTGTTCTTTTGATCTTTGTGAGAAGAGTGAGAGGGATGAATGGCTATGAAATGTTATAGAGTGTTTTTATAGAGGCCATTGTGGGTCAGCTCAAGATTCTTGTCCTTCTGGTTCATCACACTCTCTTTCTAACTCTTGCACTGTGTTCAAAGACAAAGTTACTTAAAATGGCATCTTTTTAAAGAGCTTTGTTCATGTTGGTTCACATACAAGGTGATGAGTTTTTAGTAAAAAAGAGAGAAATAAAGTCATCACCAATTAAATTTGTAAAAACTAGAATATATGAAATTTGTAAAAACTAGAATATCTGATGAAATAAATAAATAAATGAAATTAATAAAAACTAAATATAACAATTAAATAAGATATTTTTTTAATATGATAAAAAATTTTATTCGTATTTAAATTAGTTTTTATTATTGATCAATCGTTAGAATTAATTAAATTACAGAATCTAGAAGTTAAAAATGAAAGTTGAGTTTAATTATGATGTTTTAGTTGTTTGAGTAGGTGGTATTTTGGTGTTCTTTATAGTAGTTTTTTTAGTGAGTTTTGAGGTATTCCTTTTGTTTGGAATTGTATGAATAAGGTTGAATCACTCCTATATTTATTTATTTATTGTTTTTTTTTATAAAAAAAAGAGAATGAAGAAAAATTAGAGAAGAAACCGTGCAAATGGAGAATTTTGATTGTGTAATAATTGTATCTTTTACATTTTAAAAATTTGAATATATATTTAAACTTTCTTTAGGTATGATTATTCACTATAAGAAAACTATCAAATAGAAACCAATTTTTAGAGACCAAAATAATAAGTTGCAATAGTAACTAAATTAGAGACCATTTTAGAAACTAAAAAAAAATTGGTTTATAAATTAGTTTCTATTATTGTTAAACAGTTTTTAAATTGGTATCTAATTAGCAACAAAGATTTTAACTACCAATTATTTATATTCTAAATTTGGTATCAAAAACCTTAGTTGCTAATTAGATACCAATTTAGAAACCATTTAACAATAATAGAAACTAATTTAGAAGCCAAAAATTTATTTAGTCCCTAAAATGGTTTCTAATTTAGTCACTATAGCAACTAATTTTTTTTTTGTCTCTAAAATTGGTTTATATTTCATGATTTTCTTGTAGTGTTACTTATCAGGACATCTTTTTAAAGAGTTTTGTTGATGTTGGTTCACATACAAGGTGATGAGTTTTTAGTAAAAGGAAAATGGTTTTTTACACTCATGCTCCACCCTACACCCCAATAAATATTAATATTTTTTTTTTTTTATTTTTTTTTAAAAAAAATTATTTTGACATTTTGCATTTTGTTTATATTTTCATTAAAGAGATTTTCTATTCTTTTTAATTTTTTATTACAAATATTAATATTTTTTTGTGGGTGTAAGGTGGAGTAAGGTGTCAAAATATCATCTCTCAAAGCTGATAAAAAAAAAAAAATCTTTCAAAAAATTATTGGTATTTAAATTAGTTTTTATTATTGATCAATCGTTTCTAAATTAGTATCTAATTAACTACCAACTATTTAGATTCTAAAGTTGCTAACTAAAATATTATTCTTTAATATTGTGAAGAATTAATTAAATTATACAATCTAAAGTTAAAATCATAATGTTGATGAAAGTTGAGTTTAATTATGATGTTTTAGTTTTACTTATTTATACTTATATAGTATATATGGAATCATATCCAAAGTATACCTCTAATAAATACAAATGTTACTCTATAGTTATTTTTTTGTCAACCACAGTTAAATAAAACAAGGAATCAGTCTTTCAAATACCTCATACAACAAAGAGGTTCCAGACACCAGTCGAAGTTTACTTATTCGATTGGGTTGTTTGTTGTTATAAGTTTAAGAATGTTAGGTTGTTTAGAAGGGATGAGGAGACTTATTGTGCTCTGTATAAGGGTTGGGTCACCTCTAAAGTGGTTCATATTTATTTTTTTTTTTTTTGCTGATAAAAAAAATTAGTTGTTTATTGATTAAATAAGATATTATTTCAATGATAAAAGAAATTATTGATATTTAAATTAGTTTTTATTATCTATCAATCGTTTTTAAATTAGTATCTACTTAATTATCAACTATTTAGATTTTAAAGTTGGTAACTAAAATATTACTATTTAATATTATGAAGAGTTAATTAAATTACAGAATCTATAAGTTAAAATCATAATGTTGATGAAAGTTGAGTTTAATTATGATGTTTTAGTTTTACTTATTTATACTTATATATGGAATCATATCCAAAGTACCTCTAATAAACACAAATGTTACTCCATAGTTATTTTTTTTTCAACCACAGTAGTTTTAAAGCTCACAATAATAGAGAAGATAGTGTTAATTATTGTGTAATTAGAAGGAAGAAAAATTAGAGAAGAAACAGTGCACATGGAGAATTTTGATTGTGTAATTATTGTATCTTTTACATTTTAAAAATTTGAATATATATAGTTAAACTTCCCTTGGGTATGATTATTGTATCTAAATGAAGTTTGGAATTTTTATTTTTTTTATATGTTGGTGTAAACACCTCTCTGAAAAAGAATTTTTATTACATTAACACGACCCTTTGTATAAATAGATAGACAAAGAAAAGGTATATAATAATAAAAACAAAAATACTATAATATGGTTTAATTTATATTATATATATACAGATTACTTTTTGTCCACATATCAAATAAAAACAGATTATATATTTTTGAAGAACTTAATAAAATAAAACGAAAAACAACTTCTACAATTATCACACAAACACTCATCTTAGAACATAATTTCAAACTTAACTTTCTCCAAGTTCTAAACACACCCTTATTCAACTTGACCTAATCCTAATATGGGTTAAGTTATATTAACCCCTACAACAACCAAAAACATGCTCCCATCCTAATCCTAGTGTCCATTATTGAAAGTTGAACTCATCAAGCTCATGTTCTACCATTATTTATCATATACATATACATATATATGCGCCTCATTAAATGTCTTTGGATGATTGTTGCATTTATGGGCGTGATGATCCATGATCATATGATTATTTACTTGGTAAACTTGTACCTAGTAAGAGCATAATCAACAATGATGTCAAGCTGTTCCATGTTGAGTTGTTCTTCGTTGCTGTTGTCAACTTTCTTCAGAAAACGACCTGCTCTCCATCCTGCTAGCTTGAAACCAAATTCCTTGAAAGCTTTCTTCAGTTCATCCTTGCTTAGATAACCATCTCCATTAAGATCTGCTTTTTTCAAAATATCCCTTATCTGATTTTCAGCCATGATTATCTGTGGAGATAGGGTCTTGTGTGGAGTCTTAGTAGGGATGAACACAGGCATTTTCAGATCTTCTTTTTCTTCTGTCTCAAGCTTGATCACTAGCTACTGCTTAAGTGTACTTGTGAGATGAGTTAGAATATGGTTTTTGAAAGGCCAAGATGAAAGGATTATATAGCCAAGTCTCATGCTTCTTATCACCAATAGTAGATGTGACTTTTTATACTTTTCATTATGTATTTATCACTGTCCAAATCTTAATAATGGTACTTTAGGGTGAAAGAAAAAAAACTTATATTTTATATGCCTTCAAGATTTTTAACATTATTATTTGTCATGATTTTTTATTTATTTATTTTTATCCGAAATTTATGAAAATAAATATAAAAAACTACTTCAGAGTTGATTTAACCCTTATAAAACCTACAAAAACACCTTTGAACTAATTAAAAAACAGAACAATTCCTGACAAAATCATATAAAATTTGACATAAACCACTAAAACGAATACATACAAACCAAAAGAACAAGACATTGATCCGAAAATTTGTACAAATACTATAATTAAATAATAAGAGATGATGTTTATTTTCTTTTATTATTTTGATTATAAGGAGATAGATAATTGAGATTCTTAAACATGTTTTCGCATATTAAAATTTTGACCAATTATTTTAAAAAATACTATATTGAAACTTAGGAGAGAAAAACTAATAATTTCCATAACTAAAAAAAAAGTTAGTCATTAAATATCGTTAAAGAAATATTATGGATGGAAAAAATAATCAAATAATTGCATGAAGAAGGTTAATCATTTACTATAATGACACTTGTAGCTAGATATGATTCTAAAGTTTTTCTCTTTTTTAACATTATCATTGTAATTAATTTTGTTATTCTAAAGATGCAATAATTATTGTTCTGGCTCAGACCAGATTAGATTCTTGGGACAAGTGTCTTATATATGCTTATCTTTTATTCGTTAAATCTTGAAAGGGAAGATAAATAATAACTAAGAATATATATATATATATATATATATATATATATATTAAATTGTTTATATGTAAATCAAAATATATTATACAATATTATCACTATAAGAAAATCATGAAATAGAAACCAATTTGTAGAAAACAAAATAATTAGTTACAATAATAACTAAATTAGAGACCATTTTAGAAACTAAAAAAAAATTAGTTTCTAAATTAGTTTCTATTATTTTCTATTATTGTTAAATAGTTTGTAAATTGATATATAATTAGCAACCAAGGTTTTTGCTACCAAATTTAGAAACTAAATAATTTGTAGTTAAAACCTTAGTTGCTAATTAGATACCAATTTAGAAACTATTTAACAATAATAAAAAATAATAGAAACTAATTTAAAAACCATTTTTTTTAATTTTTAAAATGGTCTCTATTTTAGTTTCTATTGTAACTAATTATTTTGGTATCTAAAAATTTGTTTCTATTTGACGATTTTCTTGTAGTTAGTTTAATCAATAATGTCTTTTTTCAAATGATACATCTTCACATTATGTACCATGCAAACATATTTAACACCTCTCACTCACGCATCATGCATCACGTAAACATATTTAACAATTTAGTTATAATAAAAATTAAAAAAATATGAAATAATTGATGGTGTGTGAATACAAATAAAAAAAATTAATAGTACTAAAAAAATATATTAGAATTTTTATATAAAGAACATATTTTACTCAAATAATACTATATCGTATCCCTTATATACCATTTCAATTTTAATTATACGAAATTAGTGTGTATTAAATGTGATTTCGGTTCCTATTAACTGTGATTCTGATAAAAATATTTTATGTTTGAATTTTTATTATTCTCATACAAATTGTTTTTTCTCTGAAATCTCGGTTTGAATGAAATTTATAAAAGTATTTTTCATTTTGATTAAACTTGTTTTTAAGGTAAAATTCCTAGCATAACTCATTTTACTTTAATATTTTTTCTTATATGGTGTTAACCTATATTTTGTAAATAATTGTATTTTTTTTATTTTTTTTTTAATAATACTTTTTTTCATGTGATGGCAGATGATTGTTGTTACTTGAGATGTCAGTCTAACTGAAATGTCAAGTTGCATAGTAATGCCTAACATGAAAACTTTCATTAAAACTCATTTTACTTTAAAATATATTTTAATGAAAAATAATTTTACAAAATCAATTATATTCAAAATCAAATTTGCTACACACTAATTAGTTTTATTAGTAAAAAGAAGTCAGCAAAACAAGAATAAATAAGTGAATAAGTTAAAAAAAAATCAGTTTGGAATACTATTTTTACACAACTTTAACACTAAAATCTGTAAATTGTTTTTAAAAATCGGAAAACAGATTTTTTTTAAGTTCTAAATTGACAAATTTAGTTATTGAAATGCCACATTGGAAAAAAGAAAATTAGAACCACTTTTTAAGTGGAAAAAAAACATAAAAAACGAACACATGTAGAAGCTCTTTCTTGTTTTCTTTTCAAGGATTAGAAGTTTGAAAATCAAGTTATTTCAATATAGAACAATCCTGCAACTTTGTACTTATATATAATGATAAAAGGGTTGGATCATTCCAAATCCTCATATTTTAATATAATTTTTTTCTGATAAAAAAAATTATATATATATATATATAATAATAATAATAATCTAAAAATAAACAGAATCCCTATTGATGTAGCATATGTTGACCATAAATATTAAAAAGATATATTCTTGTAACTATGAATTGGTATTTTAGTACTACAAGAAAATTATTAAATAAAAATTAATTTTAAATATTAAAATAATTAGTTAGTATTTAAGTAAATTAGAGACTATTTTATAAACTAAAAAAATTTATTAGTATCTAAATTAAATTATATTATTAATAAAAAATTATAAAATAATTTTTGGTACCTAATCCTTAGATACTAAGATTTTAACTACTTACTACTTTATATTCTAAATTAGTCTCTATTAGTCTTTTAGATATCAATTTAAAATCTAAAATATTAGTAACTAAAATCTAGGTAGTTAATTTAAATATCATTTTAAAAATTATTTTAAATTTTTTTATTAATAATACAAATAATTTTAAATACCAATAAATTTTTAGTCTCTAAATTAATATTATATTTAATTTAATTAATATAATAACTAATTATTTTGATATTTGTTTTTTTTTTCATAGTGTTTATTATTCTATCTATAAGGAAAAAAATTAATAAATAAAAATATTTAAAAAATACTTCTACTCTAACAAATACACATTTCTACATCTAAGTTATCATGCATTGTATCTACATATCTTTCTTTTCGTAATAATGCTTTGAAGCATATATAGATGTTTCTTTTCGTAATGATGCTTTGAAGCATAATAGATGGAATAACAAAAGTAAAAGGACAATACGAATAAAAGTGAAAGGACAAGACCAATTATTTGCTTTGAACGGGAATATTTAATTACTATATTGTATAGAAAATAAATAAAATATTGTCTGATAGAAAAGAAAAAGAAAACACCGAGAAATAAGATAGATATACTAGAGAAATAAAAAAATAAAATGTTAAATTTTAAAAAATAAAGAAATATATATATATATATATTTATTTTTTTATTTTCTAAAACCCTTATGTTAGTTATGTAAATTTGCATAATTCAAAATTAATTGCTTACAAGACTTTGATGATTGATTGTTTGTGAAAATATAAGTCTTCGTCTAAACAAACACTTAACAAATAATTTTTTATTTTATTCATTTAAAATTTTAAATAATATAACTATTATCTTCTTAATCGTAATTGAGTTTTATTTTTAAATTTAATATAAAAAAATATATTGATTATATTTCTTAATATGTGTGTTGTTTTCTAAAATAAAAAAGAAACGAAAATCATGTTTCATAGAGAATAAAAACATTGGTCAAAGAGTGAAAGTGTGTTGAAACTTATCTAAAACTGATAAATTCGTTATTCTTGACAAGATCTTTATAACCCTAATTTAACCATTAATTAAGTAAGACATTATTCTTATTCTCTTCATTTTATTTTAGTCGTAAACAATTACTAAACTAAGTGAGTGTAAGTAGTGATATCTTATATATAGAATTACTAAACCTCTGATAGTTTATATTTTTTTTAATATAATAAGAAAAATTATAATTTTATTAGTGAAATATTATGTAACACTTAGTTAATAAAGATCATTTCATGTTTGTTTATCTTAATTACTAATGAAGTTTAAACAAAATTAATCAAATTAACATTTGTGTTAAATTTTTAATTTTGTTATAATCAAAATAAAATATAATCAAATATTTATTGTACTTAATTAATCGATCATTCACCCTCTAAGATGAGATGTAAGTGATTATCAGTATTTAGTGTTACTTATATTTTATATTTATCTATATATTTTATTATAATGTAAATTAAAATATTCTATTTAAAAGATATTATTGTAATATAAACTAAATTATTTTATTTAATATTTCATTATATATAAAAACATTGTTAGCAATTATTCAACGCGCATATAAAAAAATATCATGAAAAAAGGAATTTGTAAAACATTTATAATTTTAAAAATATGTATTTAAAACATAAATAAATATGAATATAAAATAGTTATTACGAAGGAAATATTTAGGGGGAAAACTCCACTTTTGATTATAATGATATCATTTTAAGTTCAAGTAAAAAAAATTATAAATTAGTTTTAACTTCAACTTAAAACTAATAAAATATCTTACATAAAATATTAAATAATTAATATAACATGTCATGATTATCTAATATATTTATATATATATATAATATTCTAAAATTTCAATTTTCAAAAATTACATAAAGTAAATCTGCAAATAAAGTATATTCGAAGTTTTCTTTATAATGTAACGGATAATAACATCCATTTCAAATATGATCGAGATTTCGTAATTTTATAAAACTAGTTTATAAGATAAGGTTTGTATCTAATTATATGTTATGAAATGTTTATATTTTTAATTAATGTGAAATGTTACGTTGATATTTATCAACTCGTGTGTTGAACTATATATTTATAAATGATTCGGATGATCTGACCAATGAATTTAATTTAGGAATGGTAGAAAGGGTGTTCTTCGTGGTTCAGGTATATCTTTTGAATCTTCAAGGTAATTTCATTCCATTTAGTCCAAAAATTGATGATCTTTTGCATCTCAGCAACTGTTACACGTTGCTCAATAGCTGACACTTAAAGAGAACAAAACTATATATATGACAAAATTACGGTAAAATATTAAATAATTTATTGAATCAAATCTATTATTTACACAAAAATGAAGCTATATATAATAATTAATATATTAATAATTACGAAGCAGCAGAGATGTCTAATTACAATTTAGCATTTGAAACTATAGGGATTGCCAGAAGTGAAAGTTAAGGTACCCTGGTTTTTATGCAGTTTCCCACAAGAAAATTTGATGTTGTTTGTTGTAACAGGTAAGTCAATAAATGGTAAGATGTCATGAGCTCTGCTTTATAGTTGTTGTGTATTCTTTTTCCTTGTCTAATGACAAAAATGATTTCTGTGCAGACAGTGTTTTAAGATTCTCAATGGATACAATGATGCAGGATTAGATGTAGAGAGAGGACTTAACCCCTAACACAAAAGAGATTGATGGTTCAATCACATTATGGAGTGTACTAAAATGTGGGTGTGTGCTTTATTTACAATATATTTCAATGTTTTTGTTGGATTTGGAGTAAATTTTGAAACTTTTTTTCATTTATATACCTTTGGGACAGAACGATTCTTGTGTGTTTGTAGCGGGTGTTGATGAAATGATACAAGTTTAGGTATATTTACTAAAGTATTTATTAACGATAATTAAATTTTAAGAAAATTAGGTAATGTGAGTGTTATTGGTGATGCCCACCTTAATCAAGATTCAACAATGAAATAACTCTTTATAAATATGTACTACAACCAAGTTAAATATATATTATTATGATATTTATTGTACTCGAATCTCGAACACTTACTTAAATATTGAAGAACTTTTGTGGGTGTCCTCATGATAGAGAGTCGAAACTCTAACGATCGAAGACTGAAGAACGAGAAAGACTAAAGGAGGAGATTCAATTGTTTAACCGGTGAATACTAGTGTCTTAGTCCCTTTTACAAGAACAAAAAACAGATATAGGGAAGAAATGTCAGGATGTTTTGATTTCCAAAATCTAGTTTTGTTAACTCTCGGACTGTGACTTACTACACCTTATTACTTGGGTATTTTGGTCTGAAATTTTTACCACATTCATCATTGTGTGAATTGAGTTTTGGCTTGGGTTTGAGCCCAAAATTCGTCCCACAAGATTCACAATAAATTATTTTTTCATCACTGTCCGGGCTCATTGGAAGGTTGATTTGTGTGTAAAATTGTTTGACTTTTTTCTAGGTGAATACTAATCCGTTTGACCTGAAATTTATCACATTTTGTTCAAAACCAAATCAAGATTCTTGCGTCGAATTTCCAGAAAAAATTATTTAAGGAGAATTTTTCATAAATTTTGTGCAAACAAAGGCTATCATCTACCAAAACTTGTGAAATTTCGTCATACTTTCTAAAATTTTATTCTGGGGCAATATTACGTTGAAAAATTCCGAAAAAATTCACACAAGTATTTTCATATGTTGTTTACACCCAGGTAACGAGGCCGTCCATAAACAAATCACAAAAAGGAGATATTGGGAAGAAAAGCCAAGACGTTTTGTTTTCTGAAAACCAGTTTTGTTAACTCTCGGTCTGAGACTTACTACGCCTTATTTCTTGGGTCTTTTGGAGTGAAATTTTTACCAAACATTCGTCATTGTATGTATTGAATTTTGTCTTTGTTTTAACCCAAAATTCGTCCCATAAGATTCACAATAATTTTTTTATTCATCACTGACATAACAGAAAGGAAGGTTCTTTTGTGTGTGAAAATGTTTGATTTTTTTCCTAGGTAAATACTCATCCGTTTGACCTGAAATTTGTTGTGATTTGTTGCAAAACTGAATACATATTCTTACGTGGAATTTCAAGAAAAAATTATTTTGGGATATTTTTTTAGAAATTTTGTGCAAACCAAGGTTATCCTCTACCAAAACTTTTCAAATTTCGCTCTACTTTCTACAATTTTATTTAGGGTCCGTATTGCGTTGAAAAATTCCAAAAAAATTCACACAAGTACTTTCATATATTTTTTGTAGGTAATGAGGCACGTCCATAAACAAATCACAAAAAGTAGATATAGGGAAGAAAAGTCAGAACGTTTGTTTTTTCGAAATCCTGTTTTCCTAACTCTCGGTCTGTGACTTACTACACCTTTTTACTAGGGTATTTTGGTCTGAAATTTTTACCAGACATTCATCATTGTGTGAATTGAGTTTTGGATGGGTTTGAGCCCAAAATTTGTCCCACAAGATTTGCAATAAATTTTTTATTCATCACTGTCAGGGCTCAAAGGAAGGTTCGTTTGTGTATGAAACTGTTTGATTTTTTTCTAAATGAATAGTCATCCGTTTGACCTGAAATTTGTCGCATTTTGTTCAAAATTCAATGGAGATTCTTATATGGAATTTCAAGAAAAATTATTTTGGAAGAATTTTTCAGAAATTTTGTACAACGGAGATTCTTACATGGAATTTCAAGAAAAAATTATTTTTGAAGAATTTTTCAGAAATTTTGTGCAAACCAAGACTATCCTCTACCAAAACTTGTGGAATTTCGCCCTACTTTCTACAATTTTATTCAGGGTCCGTATTGCGTTGAAAAATTCCAAAAAAATTCACAAAAGTACTTTCATATATTGTTTGTACCCAGGTAATGAGGCACGTCCATAAACAAATCACAAAAAGTAGATATAGGGAAGAAAAGCCAGGACGTTTGTTTTTCCGAAATCATGTTTTCTTAACTATCGGTCTCTGACTTACTACACCTTATTACTAGGGTATTTTGGTATGAAATTTTTACTAGACATTCATCAATGTGTGAATTGAGTTTTGGTTAGGTTTGAGCCCAAAATTCGTCCCACAAGATTGACAATAAATTTTTTATTCATCACTGTCAGGGCTCAAAGGAAGGTTGTTTGTGTGCGAAACTGTTTGATTTTTTTCGTGGGTGAATATTCATCCGTTTGACATGAAATTTGTCGCGTTTTGTCCCAAATTTAGTGGAGATTCTTACATGGAATTTCAGGAAAAAAACTATTTCGGGAGAATTTTTCAGAAATTTTGTGCAAACCAAGGCTATCTGCAATTT
>Ga0123342_1004125_pt1 | contig 22534 bp, 7 predicted proteins | sample Turbeawhitnodule_FD_89960 | JGI IMG/M metagenome (GOLD analysis project Ga0123342, IMG submission 89960) | Root nodule microbial communities of legume samples collected from Mexico - Turtle bean Mexico white nodule | ecosystem: Host-associated > Plants > Roots > Nodule | place: Mexico: Nepantla... | reverse complement strand
TTTCCAATTGAAGCAACTAATTCTTTGTTTGTTTTCTTATTGATCAGTGCCAACATCATCACTTCAAACTCTTTTTATTGTTCTGTTGTTATATTTAGCGAATATTGTACTCGATAATTCACTATTCCTTGTGGGATCGATATCCGTCCTTAGGGACAATTATTACTTCTGACAAACGCGGTGCACTTGCCGTAAAAAGTCATCACGGGGTCGATTGGTTGGTTTGACTTTCATACTTGCAACATAACACTCTCGTGCTACCTTTTGGTCAACATGATTGATAACAATGTCGCCTGAAGCAGATGAAAACTTCATGGTGAGATGTGGAGTTGATACTATTGTCCTTAGGCGATTTATGGACGATCGCCCAAGCAAAATGTTGTAGGAAGTATTGGCATTGGCAAGAAGATATCTGACCCTAATGTTTCTGTAGAGTATTTTCCTTTGCCAAATGTGGTATATAAATCAATATATTCACGTGTGTCCACTCGTTCACCAGAAAAACCTACTATTTCGTCATCATATGGCTGGATTTCTGACTTTGGAATCCTCATTTTCTTGAAGGTTTTCCAGTATAGAATATTAACGGAGCTGCCTTGGTCTACGAAGACTTTGGTGATGGCAAGCTTGTCGATTTCAACTGTTATGACCATAGGGTCGTCTTAGGTCGGATCAATAACGGTGAAATCATCATCTGTGAAAAGTATTGGTGGAATCCTCGGCCAGTCTCTAACTGTTGTTAAGTGGACTAACTGAATAACCCTTAGATGTTTCTTGTGAGCGGAGCTCGAACATCCTCAACATGAAAATCCTCCAGCAATCGTGTTTATTACCTCACAAGTGCCTTTTCTTGAGCGCTCGCCCCGCGTGGTGCTTTCACTCTGTCGTTGTTGTTTTGAAGGATGTCGATCATCCTTTGAGTGATGTGATCGATTATTTTCATAGACAAAAGAAAAAGGAACGAGACCATTTAAACCAAGTGAGTGTGTGAACCTTAAACAGTTTTGAGAGTTTTATTGATGAATTGACAGTTGTGGTTGCTTAACTTTTATTTTTGTTACATCATAAAAAGAGCATGAAGATGATTGAGGCATTTGTGTTAATTAGGAACCCGGGGTCAAATAGTCAACCTTTATCTTATTAGAATTCTATTTTTTTATATATATCCCCTTTGGGCCAAGAACTTTTTTATTATTGCACCCTAACATTTGATGATATATTTTCCTACCCTTTATCATGTTTAAGGAAGGAGAACGTAGATGCAATAAATATAGAAAAGGGAATGATTGGTTCTAAATTTTGAAAGCTCAAAAAATTGCAAATAGGAAGAATCTATTCCTATTGATGAAAAAAAAAGAAATATATATATATATATATATTCTCAAAGAGAAAAAAAAAAGAAAAATTCATGTTGAAAATCATGAATAAAAGAAAAAGGAAAATGAGGAAAAGTGTGAATTCAAAAGAAAATGGTGATTAGATAACATATATGTTCTCTATAATTGAATTGTAGGTACGTTCTTCTTCTTTAAGATGTGCATTTTGTTATCTTAAAAACAATACTTTTTGGAAGTCTAACCTCATTACAACTCTGGAAAAGAGCTCGAGATTTATGTTTCTAATATGTTTGCGATAGGAATATGAAATGAAAAGCAATTGTGATTTGTTATGATTCGGTGAAAATAGAGAGAAACACTTACTTATGAGCATATGAGAAGAAATTCTTTGATGAATTGTCATTTTTTTTATTTGATCCTGGAAGTTGATTGTGCCTATATGTTTCTATATTTGGATTTGGAAGCATCGTAAGTTTCTAATTTAATCTAATGTTTAGTAAATTAAGTTATTTTGATTTTTAAATTCAAATATATTCATTTACTTTGCTTGAGGACAAGCAAAATTCTAAGTTGGGGAGAGTGATAAATGCCTAATTTCAGTAATATTTCATATTAAAATATAGGCACTTATGAGTATTAATTGCTAAAATATATAAAAAAATAATCCCTAATTTATGAATTTATAACTTTTTACATTTTTTATGATCTTTATTTGAATAAGAGCATTTTATTCCCAAATTTAGTGTTAATTTAAGGTTTTTAGGGAAGAATGGAGATTTGGACTAAAGAGGAATGATATAAGCTAAAAAGGGAAAGTTGGAAGGTTAGAAACGCACAAAAAGTCCAACTCAGCAGTAGAAATTCTCGCTCAAACGAGCTCATTCTCGCTTGAGCAAGAATGCTCTAGGGGCATTTTCGAAAATCAACGCCTTTCTCGCTTAGGCAAGATATTCTCACTTGAGCGAGAATGTGTTAGACAAATTGAGTCATTTTTATGTTTTATCATTAAGCCCATTAGCGTGACGCAGGAAGTCACCTAACCCTAGTAAATTAGGTTAAATAGGGGGTTGGAGGCTCAATCCTAATGCGCAAGATTGAGAGGAAAACACCATTGAGTGACTTGTAATCAATTGGGAGAATAAAAGGTGTTAGAAGATGTGTGGCTAATTCTACCCTGTGGATTTGAGAGTAATATGTTCAAACTATGTATTGAGGTGATATTTAAATATAGTATAATATTATATTATTATTGATTATTGGTATTGTTGTTTTGCTTCTAAATAGTTGTGACATGTTTGAGAATCTTAAATCTGACTAGGAAGTATTTTTAGGGTTCTGACCTAAACAAAATACTTTGAGTGTTAAGAATAGACTTGAAATGTTAATTGCTATTAACGTATGAGCATGATTATAAGTTGTTTTTATAAATATGCGAGGAATCGATATTTATGAAACATTTTTAATAATTTTATATGTGATGAATTGATATAAATGACTTTTCTACAGGCATCAATTTCAATCAAAGAACATAATGTTAACATGCTAATCAGAATACATAAGAGTGAGAAATATGAAACCAAATCCCTATTTTTCCAATTGAAGCAACAACTCTTTGAATTGTTTACTTGTTAATCTTGCCATCATAACAATCCTCAAACCAACTTTTATTATTTTGTTTTTGTATTTAGCAAATCTTTTACTTGAATATTCAATTGTTCCTTGTGGGATCGATATTCGTCCTTAGGGACAAATTATTACTTCTGACAACGTGGTGCACTTGCCATAAAAAGTCATCAAGTTTTCTTGCTTAAGCGAGAAAGGCATTGATTTTCAAAAATGCCCTGGAGTATTCTCGCTCAAGCTCAAGCAGAAATGAGCTCGCTTGAGCGATAATTCCTAATGTTGAGTTGGACTTTTTGTGCTTTTTTGTGCGTTTCTGACCTTCCAGTTTTCTCTTCTTAGCTTATATCATTCCTCTTTAGTCCAAATCTCCATTTTCCCCTAAAAACCTGAAATTAACACCAAATTTGAAAATAAAATGCTCTTATTAAAAAATGTAAAAAGGTATAAATTCATAAATTAGGGATTATTTTAAATATATTTTAGCAATTAATACTCATAAGTGCCTATCTTTTTAATATGAAATATTACTGAAATTAGGCACGTATCAAAACTCCTGCTCGTCATTTGGATGAATCTATGTAAATGAGTGGTTTGGAAGAGTTCTTCAATTTTGTCCTTTAATGCCTGACATTCTTCGATTGTATGACCAAAGTTACGATAGTAGCGACATTGTTTGGACATATTTGCGTCCTTCAAACTTTATAGCTTTTTGAGTGTCTGAATTAAGTCAACATTTAACGCTTCATCCACCGTTCAACATTTAAGGGCGTATAAGTATGAAAATAAGGGCCTCGGTTTTCTCTAAATTTATCGGACAGGCCGGGCACATATGTGTCAGCCCATTCTTTTCCTTTTCCTTTATCTCCTCCTGCATCCATTCAAGCATTCTTGTGATAATCACACAACTCTTCAAGTTTGCATGAATTTGGCAGCCCAGTTCATCAATTCATCTAAGTTTTTTGCTGATTTTTTTAATTAGACTATCGGAGAATTGACCGGGTCGAAGTGTCGAGATTAAATGATGCATGGCTACCTCTAGGATGATATTTCTAATGCTTAGGGACAATTTGCTAAATCTTTCCATGAACGCCCATAGTGGTTCGCCCTTCTCTTGTCTTATATTGACAAGACCTATAGATGTTGTGTGATGCTATCGGCTGGTTGTGAATTGGGTACCAAATTTGGCTGACAAAGTTTTGAAACTATCCACTAAATCAACTGGAAGTTGAGTGAACCAACTGAGTGCTCCTTCCTTTAGAGAGGTGGGAAAAACCTTGTGATAAGTGCTAGATTTCAGTAATATTTCATATTAAAATACGGACACTTACGAATATTAATTGATAAAAATAACTATAAAATAACCCTTAATTTATGAATTTAAACCTTTTTTTACATATTTTGTGATTTTAATTTGAATAAGAATGATTTATTCCCAAGTTTTTGTTAATTTCAGGATTCTAGGGATAATGGAAATGAAAAGGGAAAAGGAGAATAAACAAAACTAAAAAGGAAAAGTTGGAACATACTAGCACTCACCCAAGCCAGAAGCTCCCAGAGGATCTCGCCACTCTAGTGACGTTGGGCATGTTTTCGTCTAACTCGCCTAGGCGAGTCCAATCATGCCCAGGTGAGACGTCACTTAGCCCAAGCCTATGAGGCACAACCCTAGACGTCAATTGGGAGAATAAAAGGTGATAGAAACCCTAGAGGAGGCAGTCGTCAAGGAGAAACATTCAATATTACCATGCTATTCAAAACACAAAAGAGTAAGAAGGATCTGACCTCAAATCCGTTGAGATAGTATTGTGAAGATCAATCACCGCATTCGAGGTATTGTTCGCCTTGAAGTTTTTGAGCTCCGTCACGATTTTGTCCTTAAAAAGCACCTCGGTGGATTAAAGGAGAAATGTTATTTAAACTACCTTGGTTTAAATAACGTGGTACTAAATTGGACTTACTAGAACATATAAAATGTGAAATTTTTCACAACTATATACCACTCATCACTTGTTTAATTGGATTAAAAAGAGAATAAAAGAAGTGAATAGAAAAAAAAAAAGTGAAAAATAAGATTATCTAAATTAAGAGAAAGATAATGAAAGTAAAAAGACATAAGGAAAAGTTTATACTATATTCAATTTGACAGAAAAAAAAAACTAATAGACTAATATTGTGATTTATCAAAATATCCCTGCTTTAATTAAAAAGAATAAATACGAATTAAAATTAAAAAACTATTAATTTTGAACTTTTTTTTATAAAATTAAAAATGATTTAAATTTTAATATAATCAAATAATTAATTGCAAATCACATAAAAAAAATCCACATAACAGTTACAAAAAATGAATTATGATAAAAAAAAATTCCAAATGATAAATGAGGGGTGAAGATTAAACTGATATAAAATTGAATAGGTATAATTATAACACACTTAATCTTTATTATGTTACTTTTATTTATTACCTAAACAATTTATTTTTCATACAGTTTATTTGGTATTTTCTTAAAGTAGGAAAAGTTATCAAGGATTATTAAAAGTTTAAGAAATAACAAAAACTAAAATCAATTTTAATTAAATTACATGGATATAATTTTATTTAAATTTATGTATACCTCATTGCATAAGAAAGTAGAAAGTAAATTAGTATAGTTTAATATTCATGTGTGAATTGTCAGATAATTAAATGGATTGCATCTATTATTATCTTTCATGACATAATTGATTATTTCCAAGCCTTATCCGTTATATACTCCTCCTATATTCTTCATGCAATTATTCCAAGCAAATATTTGAAATCAAAGTCCATAAGCTGAGATTCTTTATATTCTAATTTCAAATACCAAACATTCATTGGTAGAATTGGAAAGCTAATCGATAATGGTTGATTCTTTGTAACATACAATTGCTAAAAATCATTGCTTAAATACATTGGCCATATAAAATTGAAATAATATTGAGACAAATTGCAACATTCAAATATATCTCAGCATCTATCATCAAGTAAGGGATAAAATAGTAAAAATTTCTTTAGCAGTTATTTTATTTATTTTACATCACTTTTTTTCTTTTCTTTTTGTATATTTCCATTAAAATCTATTGAAAACCTAAAAATAAAAATATTTTATAAGTATAAATTTTTCCTTATGAGTCAATTTTATAAGATTGAATTGAGTCTAAAATCAACTTCTTAATGAAGTTCACTTTGTTAAGATTAAGTTACACTTAAAAAAAACTTCAACTATCTACTAATTTCATGAAGTCATGAAACTTTTTAAACTTCACTTTGGAAGCCATATGTAAAGGGTGAATAGCATCTAAATAGTTTCCTGAAAAGTTGGAAGGAAAGGAATTCAACTGACCATTATGCAGTATTCATGTCCTGAAGAAAGAACTTATAACCTTCATATATGGTAAGGTGTAAGAACAACTTGAGGAGCAGAACTCCTAATTGGTTTATATTTAGTACAACAGAATTTTTATGGGGTACCTTGCATGCAATAACTGACCAGCTTAATGGCACCCCTCACTATCATTCAAGTATACTACAAAGTAAATTGATTTCGGGTGGGAAAAAATCGATTACAAAAGCAGTAACTAAATAAGAAACAACCTTCATTCACCAATCAAGCCAGAATAGCCACTTACTTTGAAGGCCTTTGGCCAGAATTGTGGATACACAAGAGCTTATCTTCCGCGAGGATTTACCAATTGGGAGAACACTGCACTTGTAGCAGCATCTTCTGCATCATCATCTGTGCAAGAGTTGCCCCCATCAACCATACTCACACTGTTATCAAAATGGTCTAGGGGTGTCAACTGAATTCCGGTTATGTGGTTTGTGCTGTTATCTTCAGGCTCCATGAGGGCTGATGATGTCTCTTGAAGCTGCAATGCATATTCAAGATTCCACAAAACATCTCCCATAGACGGCCGGTCCACACCATGCTCGGCCAAGCACTTCTCGGCTGTCTCCCCAAACTTCTTAAGGGATGCAGGATTCACCTTGCCAACAAGATTTTGATCCATGATTTGATCAAGCATACCCTTTTTCTGCCAGGCCATTGCCCATTCAGCTATGTTGACCTGCTCCCTTGGAAGGACAGGGTTCAAGGCTGGCCTTGTGCATAACACTTCCATCAACACTACCCCAAATGAATACACATCTGATTTTTCAGTAAGCTGTTGCCTTCTGAAGTATTCAGGATCAAGATAACCAAAACTACCCTTAACAGCAGTGCTCACATGGGTCTGATCAAGAGCTGGACCAGTCTTGGAGAGGCCAAAATCAGCAACTTTGGCAACAAAGTTCTCATCCAAGAGGATATTTGTTGTCTTTACATCTCGGTGAATTATGCTTTGAGCTGCTCCGGTGTGGAGATAATGAAGGCCTCTTGCTGCTCCAATGCAGATCTCAAGCCGCTGCTTCCATGAGAGAGGTGGCAGGTCTGTTCCATACAAATGACTCCGGAGGGGTCCGTTAGCCATGTATTCATAGACAAGAATCATTTCTGACCTCTCATCACAATAACCAATGAGTGACACAAGATGGCGATGGCGAAGCTTGGATAACATTTCAATTTCTGTCCGGAATTCTGCAAGGCCTTGCTCAGATCTTGGGTTACCCCTTTTGACAGCTACATTTGTCCCATCTTCAAGCGTTCCTTTGTAAACCCTTCCAAAACCACCAACACCGAGAAGTAGCTTCTCATCAAATTTGTTTGTAGCATCTAGGATTTCCTGAAAATTGAAGAATCGTCCAAGATTTGATGAAGCTAAAGAAATGCAGCTTGCGGTTCCACTCTTCTGTGAAAGTGTTGAATTTTTCGTCATGGTAAGAGAGTTTCCATAAAGGGGCAGAGGCAGCCATGAATGGCCCTGTTGAGCGGGTGCCTTTGATTTGCGTCTCACCAAGCAGCCATAACACAAACCAGCTATTGCTACAGCAGCTAGGGCCCCAACAGCAGAACCAACAATTACTCCTACCATGCTTTTCTTTGAATGTGAACTTGGAAGAAGACTGTCAACTGAATAAAGCCCATCCAAGCTCTTCAATGAATTGCTGATCTTCATTATCTCCAACCCATTCATAGTGGCATTTGGAAAGTCTGCCACTTGATCTGGACCAACACTCACAGTCAAAGTGTTAGTGCCTGCTGAGGCATTGGCTACAAAGTCCTTGTAGTAAGGCACAGCCAAGTCATTAGTCATGGTAGAGAGATCAAGGCTCTGAAGAGCTATGTTAGAATTTATGAACATATTGAACACTAAAGTGTTAAGTGACTTGCTCATAATATCACAAAAGTGTGCCCGGATGAAATAGGAGAAATTTGGATCCACATTGAAGACCCAAGTAATGTTGAAATTGGGATCATTTACATTAGCATCTCCCATTGCTTCAGCAGTGGCATAGACCCAATTTGGGGCCGTCTCAGGTCTAACAGCCACCGGATACTTAATGCTCGAAGGATTCACGGACACATTAAGGACAGAGCTGTTCACATGAAGGTACTTCCTGTCATTCACCCAACTCCTACCCAGGGTGTCATTTTCAGAAGTAATCAAAGGACCCCCCATATTCAAGCGATAAACAGTTTCAAAGGCAAGTTCAGAAAGTCCATTGAATGGTGCTGGCGGGTTAACTGCGAGTGCCTGATCAACAAACAACTCATTCGGCATTGACACAACTTCAATTCCATTCACAAAGGCTACCGAACCATTAGAAGGAATGAAGGTGACAAGCAACATATCAGAGGTAACATTGACTGCATACTCCTTGAACATATAGGAATCGTTGTATTTCCTAAAGGTGAAGTTGCTCAAGAGTACAAAATCATCAGTAACCACTGTTAAAGAAGCTGAAGTCAAGTTGTGGCTGGAGTTTGGAATAGGGGAAAAGTATAGCCTAACCCAGTGCCTACCTTCTTGCTGAATCTCAAACTTATAAGAAGCTTTCTCGGTGAAAACCCGAGCCGATTGGTAAATAGGAAAAGGGGCAGTCGAATTGGTGCTAGCAACAAAAGAATTCCCAGTTTTCATTACAAGTGAAGAATGCTGTGAATCGGGAACAAAAGTGCGACCTTGAAAGGTGATGTTTTGAGAAGAACCACATGCAATTAGATAGCTATCAGGAGGAGTGTATAAGGAAAATGACCCATTAACCAAAACTAGCAAAACAACAACCAAGACCCAGGGAACCCATCTCATGAGTTCCATCTTCACCATTGTAGCTTCTTCAACAGTCCATAAACTGCCCGATGGATAGCCAAATCACCTAAACGGGTTCTTTCAAAATCCAGATCCAAAGGAACCCCAAAAATGAAAATCTAAAATCCCACAACAAAACCTGCAACAACCATGGATCTATTAGGAGCAATGCACAGAACAAGACATCTCCACTACAGCAAGAGACAAAGTACGAAGGTTTCCACGTCACAAACACAACAGAAAGTCAGAAACCTTACCTCCACTACCACAACCTACACTAGAATTAAATCTATAGTATTCTGACGTAAGTAGATTAAGCAAAGGTTAAAAACAAACAATGGTAACAAGACTTACCTTAATGTGAATAAGCTGGTGCAAAAAGGAACATGGTTTAGAACATTTGAGAGAGACCCTTTTCAGATTACAGTACACACATGAAAATGAAATGAAGTAAGAAGCACCCCATTACCATAAACTCATCAAGTTGAGCTTTTTAGTGTGGTTGCTAACACCCTTTTCCAGGCTGGTGATTAGGCTGTCACTTACTGAGGAAAAAAGAGGACCCCACAGCAGAGAAGAAAAGGGGTGTACGAAACTTCAAACTGTTACTACTACTCCTACACCTCCCCATAAAACCAGCTGTTTCTTCAGGATTTTGTGGTGTTGTGATTTTTGAAATCGGAATCTTTGAGAAGAAATGAATAATTTAAGCAAAAAACAAAACTACATAAACAGCACAGAACTTAGCCATTGTTTTTTTAAATAGCTAAGTTATGCTTTGTTTAATTCATTCTCACTGGGTAAACCTCCTTTGTACAGTAAGAACTAATGACATTTATAGTAACTCATGGATAAATTTATTATATATTTTGTTACTGATAATAGCATGGATAAATTAATATTGCCCGTTTTAGATTTATTAATTATCTTAAATTAATGCACATGTATTTGTGTTAAATAGTTTATAATTCATATTAAAAGTATTTACAAACAAGTACATTTATATTAAATTGTTTTTTAATCAGAGTGTAAATATTTTTATAGTTATTTAGTTGTAAATTGTATATATGAAAATTATTGACTTTTCATAAATTTTATAATTATTTTTAATTTATAAAAAATATTTCAAACATATAATATGGTTTTGTATGTGTAGTAAATTACCAAATTGGTTCTTAGATGGAAATATTAAAGATGCTAATATGTATGAAGAAGAAGTGTTATGGATTCTTTTTTAGGTATATATAGATCAATTTAAGAATGTGTTACATATACAATAATTAAATTAAAAGTTATCATACATAAGAAATAAAATAAAAAAATACATTAGAAACTATTGATAATAAAGACAAAATAATTTACAATGTCATTTAATTACAAATTAATATTAATATAAACGTTTAAGAAAATTATTATAAAATTCAACCCATTTATGTACATTGGTAAGTGCATGTCTATTCAACTTTTAATATTTATAATAATATAAATTAACAAACTTATTAAATATATAATATTTTTTTAATGCATAGCAGTTAAACTTTTAATATTTATATTAATATTTTTTTTTGTAGTATAAAAGAAGTTACAGTAGTATATAATTATAAAAATAATATATATTAACATTGTAAAAGCATTGGTACTTGCATTTAATATAAAACTTGTCATTATGTATAATTAATTAGCTAATTTTTATAATAATTATCTTAAAATTAATATCAAATATATTTTTTAATTAATTAACAATAGTGTAATTTATACTAATAAATGCATGTCTATTAAACCTTATAACTATAGATTTAGTTGAAATAATTTATAATAGATATGTAGGATTATATTTTGTATTCATAAGTAAAAATAGTAGAAAATACAATTGATGGTTGAGAATGAATGATTGTTGTCCTGAGTGTGCTGTGTTGAACGATTTGTGGGGCCCACATTAACGCGGCTTCAAGATATATGGTTGTATCTATGCATATCAACTTCCTTGAATTTGAATGTGACGGGGTTAATTAAATAGTACTTGCGATTATTATTGTTATTATTATTATTATTAAAATGATGTTTGTTTAGTTAATATTCATTAAATAAAATTAAAAATTCATTTATAATGTTAAGTTCAAAATTGAATAAGCTCAGTAATGGACTTCAAAATGGCTGCATTAAGTTAAATAATGGAAGCAGAACTGTAATTGGCAATAGGGCAAAGAAAATGAAAGAAAACTAAAAAAAATAAATGAAAGAGACTTAAGAAAAAGAAATATATAAGAGATTTGGAAAGAATACTTTATTGTGTTGTAACATTTCGTCGTTGTTGTGAAAATAAATTCGTCATCTACACTTATATTTAAGTTCAATGGATTTTTTTATAGATCTTGTTATTAAAAAACTCTTTTATTGGCATATGTCCCACTAAATAAAGAAAATATTATGTTAATGTAGGATTTTTTAAGTAATACAAATTAATGTACTAAAATTTATAACTGTATAAAAAATGCAAAAAATCTGTACAAGTCTATTGGCTTTCATAATACATTTCTTAAAAAATCATAACAATATAATTTTTTAATCAGGTATAAAAGATTTTAGCATTAATGGTATATTTTATTATTGAATTTTCGCACGTTTATGAATTTTTTTGTTTATATTTTAGTCTAATAATTTACTATCTCAAATTAAAAAATAAACATTTTATTTTTTCAATAATTAGCTATCAAATTAGGGGCACAAAAAATCATAGACATGAATCTAATTTCTTTTCTTCTCATTTTTCCTTTTCTCTTAATTGTTTTGGTTTCTTAAAAAGAGAATGAATGTGAGTTAATTTTCTCCCTCTAGCTCTTCTCTTACTGTATAAACTTTGGCTTTCTCAATTAACTTTCATATTTCTTGTAATTTGTGTGTTTGGCTGTTTTAAATTTAGAATGTTTGTAATTGTTTAGATTTTTGAAGTACTAGTTCCTTGATCTTTTCCCTGGATTTCAAGTAAATTCCAAGTAAAGGGGGGTTAATTTACTCTACTTTCCAATAAATTGGACCTTTGCATTGCAAATTTAAGTTTAAAATATATATATTTTAAATAGATCCTAATAGATAGTTGAGAGGAAAAGATGTAATTGTGGGTTATGATGTTGAATTGATGCATATAATTAAATTATTGGTTTATACATGGTGGATTACCTTTTGTGTTGTCTGGATTTTTGAGTTGGAAATTTAAATGTTTATGGTATATTATTTAGTTTTGATCTTAATATGAGAAATTATTTGATGCTAGAATTGGCATTTAGGTTAAAACTCTGTAACAAGTTGTATTTGTCTTTATTTTGAATAAGGAGGTTAGGTTGATGATTGGTTGGTGTGGATTCTCTCACAAGTGCTAGACAAATAGAAAAAACTTATGTTGAGGTAAGGGATTTAGTAGAATCTCGTTCATAATGGTGCAATTGAGTTTTTTTGCCTTTTGACTTGTGAATCCAAGGGAATAAAATGAACTTTTAAGCTTTCAAACTTTTGAACTTGGGAATAAAGATGAATTTGCAGGAGAAAAGTTTAGAGATTGAATTTAGTTTGGGTTATAGAAGATCGTAAATCAATATGTTGAAATTGTTAATTGTTAAGATAGTAGAATTGATAAATAGATTTTATAGATTTGTTTTGGTGTTCATGGTATAAATTGTGATTTTGACACGTTAAATTATCGTTCAAACAAAGACTTTACTCTTAGACTCTTAGAGTGTAAAAAACTATTATTCGAGAGACAATTAAATACTTGAACGATAACTCTTCTTTCTCAAATGGTACGTTAAAGCTTAAGGTAAGAGACAAAAAAAAAATAATTTCGAACATTAACATAAAACTTAAGAGATATGATTTTTTACTCCAACAACATTATATAGTTTGAGTATGGAGATTTCAATAAGATATATTTTTTTTTTTCAAGTGATATTATTTCTCTCAAGCAACAATTTCAAGGTTTAATTTATTGTTTTATCCAATTTTTAAATAAACTAAATGCAGTTATATTTTGGTTTGTATGTTATTGGTGATAATATGTGTATACATAAATATATGTAGATATAAATGATAACTTTGTTTGAAATTTCACTTTAGTATGGTCACATACTTAATAACAGTGTATTGAATTTGTATACATTCAAGTATCAAATAAAAAAATAAATGATATAATGAAAATTCTCTTACTTCACTCACAATCTAAAGTTATGTAAACTAAAGAATTTTTTTTACACATAAAACCTATTATAGTATAAGAATAATTGATTCTTATATCCGTTGTTCATAAAGTTTTAGATTGAGTTAAATTTTAGTCCAGCATAAAACACATTTAATAAAAATCTTTGGCTTTATCTCATAGTTTATTAAATCTTTTATTAACCTTTTATTTTCTATTTAAGTGCTTGAATATAAAAGAAGTATGATTATTATTCACTTATAAGTTTTTGATAAAAGTTCTACACAGATAAAGCTTTAAGCTATTACAAACGCTGTGTAAATATTTTTATATGTTTACATTTTTGGATTCTTTTAAAGGTAACGTGACTTTAGACTTGAATATGCATATTATATCACTAAACGTTTCTAACTTTAAAAATGCTATCATTAAAATTTCAATTTTAAATATTTATCATTCCATTTTTAAAATATAATAATAAAGTGTATAATTTAATAAATATATAAAGACAGGTTTAATAAAACTTAAAAGAAAAATATGAGGGAATAAAATATTTATTTAATGTTTTTTTTTTCTCATTGATTATTTTTAGATGGGTACAACAAAAGGAGAATAGGAAAGTTGTTATCGGTGTGATGGGAATGGGAAGATGATGGGAGAGAATCCGAGACAGAGGCTTTGACATTAATGTGTGTACCTAAACTACTCGACATTTTTAAATAACCGCCGCATTGTAGCACATGGCCTCGCACATCACACACACTAACGTCTCATCTCCAACTATTTTCTAATCTAATTTATATTATATATTCCAATATAATTCCATCTATTCGTACCTTTCAAAGTCAAGTAGCTTTTTCAAAACCATTTTTTAAACAACTAATAAAAATAGCAACAATAGCTAATATCACAGATTTTCATAAAATTGATGTGTTGTTTTTTGAGTTTATCAACATAGACAATTTTTTCTAAAAATTATACTGGAAGAAATACAACTTCAAAAATAACAACTTGTACTTTTAAAACAAGACTTTTTACATTAAAATAGAAATTATGTTTTTATTATGCAACTATTTTTTTCTATTTTAATTTTAAAGAAATAGTATGGATAATGTATGTTTCTTTGTTATTTGAATTGGTAAATTCTACATTTTGCAATATCTACATATTTGGATCTTTCTCATGCTAGACACTCACTAAAAAAAACTTAGATTTGATGTCTTTCAATTTGTTTTTGCTTCGAATATGTTTAAGAAACTAATTTGAAAGTATTTGTAATATGGGTTACTAAAAACAAATCAAAACATAATGAAAAAATTATTTTATTCTACGTAATGCGTGATACCAAAATAAAGTATTTAAGATTTTCAATTTAATCAAATTATTCTACTAAAAAAAGATTGAGAGATATTCTCAATACATTAAGAATATATTCACACGATTTAATTTTAGAAAATTTGTTTAAGAAAAGATAGATTTGAGAGATATAGGAAAAACAAGGACAAATAAAGTCTTTCTATGTAGATTGATTTTTTGTTTTGTTTTTAGATATAATACCTCTTTGATTGAACGAGCTTTTAGAAGAATTATGTAATTAAAAGATTTTGTTTAATTATTATAATAAATAGGTTGTTCGTTCAACACGTTCATTAGACCATCTAGCATAAACAAAGTAGTAGATGTTTAAAGGGTCTATTTTATATTGCAACTGCATAAATCATTTTTAAAATCAAATAAATCATTCAGGTTGTTTTTTATATCATCAAAATATAAACTCCACATATGATCTTCTAGTCATCAGACTGTGTAGTGGGTCATATATGGTTTATTGTTTCATCAAATCGTCTATAGGGTTTTAAACTGTTTAGGGTTTCAACAAATGCAATGCATGTTATGTGGAACTGATTTAACTTTTTTACTGATTTTTTTTATCATCAAAACATAAGAATATAAACTCCATATATGATATTCTAGTCATCAGACCATCTAATGTTTCAACAAACCGTCTAAAAGCTTAACAAATAGTTTAGGTAGATCATCCAAGATCTCAACTCTAAATAATCCTAAGTATTTTTTGCACTTAGTCATTCCTAGCTATACGAGTATTCTTCTAGATCACAACCACTTCTGCCTTACCCATCAAGGAGTACTCTTTACTCAAGCCAGTTCTAGCTGAACTTAAGTATTCTTTACTCTATAGCCACTCCTGGCTAACACATGAAAGGTTAAAGGTTTGAATGATCGTTTGATCATTTAGTTTGACTAATGAAGAGTGTTTCTATCTTTTGATCGAAACAAGGTTGAGCTTTCTCCTCTACTTTAGATTTGTTTGAATTCTAGGGAGGAGTTACATCTTTTGATGAATAGTACATGATGAAAGTTCACGGATGCAATTCTACTTTGTAGCCTTTCTTGATGTTGTGTTGCATATTGTTGGAGCTTATTTGGAAAATGAGTGAAGTCTGAATTTGTGTGAGGAATGTTGAAATGAACTATGGAAGTGAAGGACGATAAGAGGTGAGGCCAATTCTAGAAGAGTTCTAGGTTAAATACCATATAGAATGCTAACATAGGTTGAACTTGAGAGAATTTCAAATTGCATTTTCGTATAATTTTTTACTCAAATCAAGTTGAATTTACAAGAGGCCTAACACACTTATTTATATATTTACCCTAAAAAATCTCTACTCACATTATGATAAATTGCTTATTCTCATTAGAGCAAATCCTCTCAAATTAAAGGTTGACAAGTGACATGTCTTCATTGGAGAAAAATCCTCTCTATTGAGGAGAGGACATGTGGACCTTCAACCATCATTGTCTATGCTTAGGTGGGCTCTTCATGATTTCCATGCAAGGCTTTAGACGTTCAAGCTTCACCTAGACACTCCATGTAATCTTATTTTCCCTAGCCACTCCTTGGTGAACCCTAGAGAGTCTAGGGTTGCATTGGAACCAAGGAGGCTCAATTGTACCTCTAACTAGACTCTCTTTTCTTTTACATCATACTCTACTAGGTTCAATATATGGCTCATAAAAAATAACCAAAAAAGCAAGCCCAAATAAACCTACACTACTTTGCAAATATTTATAAGGCTAGAGAAATATAGAAGAACAATCAATTTTTTATTCTCCATAAAAGGAGAGTCTTTTAAGTCTCTTCTTCTTCCTCCAATCTTCTAGCCATGGCCCTTGTTAATGGCCCAATGTGTGTCCTTCCAGATGGTCTTCTATTCATTCTCCTAGGTGACTAAAGAGACCTTTTTTTGTGTTCTCTTCTAAGCTCTTAGGAGTCCATACATTTCAAAAATGCTCATACTCTAAGATTTGAGATTCTTTTATGAAGCTTTTGAGGTTTGCTTATCATCTTGACAACATTTTGACACAATGCATCCTCTGCTTTTGTATTCTTCTTCCTAATGGTATACTTTATATAGTTGCTAGAAGAAGGTAGCTATTAAGAAGTCATTTATATCCGTTTAGCAGCTTCAGTTCTTCTTTCATGCCTTCCTTGCTTTTGATGGCTTTAATTTGATCATTGAAAGCACCTCATGCATCCTTAAATGACCTTCATCTTTATGCAATCTCTTGGATGACTGACGATATATCTTTCCCTCGATGGTAAAGTCTTTTATAGCATTGCATGATAAAAGTGCACACTGTACATGACAAGTAGTTGGGCCAAAATTTGAAAATAGTTGTGTCAGGAGAAATGCCGATCTTTACAGTTTTAGCTCATATACTAAGAGATATTTGAATGTTGATGTTTAGTGCGACCTTTCTTGAGAATAAATGTAGGTGGCAATCTTTGTAAATAGACTAAAGCTTCATGAATATTCTTTGATCTTATGTTAGCTTGAGGTATGTATTGAGCTTATTATCTTATGCTCTTTCACTTCTTTATTAGACATTATGGTTGATTTTTGTGATGTTCCTTTTGTTTGACATTCATCAATGCTTATCAGATGAAGTGAAATGTATGCTCAATGTTCTTTGATCTATTCTTCATTCTTCAAATGTTGTTGTGATAAAAAAATTCTTATCTTTGACAAACGATATGATGACATGATTTGGTCTTTGTCTTATCAAAACAACTACATACTTTGTTGGTTTAAGTAATATAGGGTGTTAAACTTTTGTCTTTTTAACATATTATTATATGAAGTCTAATAAAAACTTATCATTTATTATATAAAAAAAAGATATATGTAATTTTGTTATATACAAATAACAATATTTAAATTAAAATGCAAGGCGTGTTGAAAGGTTTAGAAGAATATTACAATATTTTTCTTTATAAAAAAATAGTTTAATTCTAATCCTTATATTTTATAAAATTCTTAATTATTTTCTTTAATCTTTTTCCTGAATTTTAGTTGCTAATTTATAATTATCCTTTTAATCATTCATATTCTGTTTAATTTTCATTTAAATTTTAAGAAGCAGATTGAAGGAAAACATAATATGCGTAACTCTTTTACACAGAGACTTATTATTAAATATAATTCAATAGTGATTTAATATAATTTTAAAATTAAAAATTAAATAAAATTATGGATGATTAACAAATAAAGGATCAAAGTCGTGTAAGAAATTTAAAATCAAAACGGTGGACAATTAAAATAAAATAAAATAAAATTATAGAGAATAATTAAGAATCAAAATCGTTTTATAAAATATAGGAAAGTTAGAATTAAGTGAAAAACAAATCTATAACCTAACCACTATTCAAGAGTGACTTTAGCAAAAAAGTATTTGGAGAAATCATTATGTATCCATGAGCATAGAAAATGACAGAATGAAAGATTATGACCTTATAAAACAGTATAAAGTTTGTTCATCAAACTCCTCTAATCTCGGATATAACTACAAATTATATGATTGCAACTTCAAAAATTATGCACTTTCTGGGTCCTAGTCCAATCTTGTGTATTCGGTGGTGCAACTTGCAACTATCATTTGCATTATTAATTAATAATTCATTAATCAATGGTCAGAATAAGAGTGGATTTTCATGTGCACAAACATATCTATCTTATAAAATATATTTGCCATGTCCATGTCAATTTTTTTTCAGTTTGCACTTGGTCGATGAGTTTTTTAATTGCTTGGAGAGGTAAATTTACAAAACCTTGTTAAAAAAACTATATTTAAATTTTATTTAACAGTAAAAAGATTTATTATGGGACCTATACACTACAAGAAAATCATGAGATAAAAATCAATTTTAGAGACAAAAAATAATTAGTTGCTATAGTGATTAAATTAGAGACCATTTTAAAAACTAAAAAAAAATTAGTTTCTAAATTAGTTTCTATTATTGTTAAATAATTTTTAAATTGGTATATAATTAGCTACCAAGGTTTTAACTACCAATTATTTAAATTCTAAATTTGGTAGCAAAAACCTTGATAGCTAATTAGATACTAATTTAGAAACCAATTTTTTTGAATTTAGATTCTATTTAGATTCTATTTTGAATTTTGCTTCACTTTTTTTTTTCACTTTTTTTTAACACCTCAATATGTTCAGATCTAGAATTCCACAATTTTTCATAAATAGAATTAAATTCTATAAACAAAAACAGCCATCACAGATTCAACAAAAACAGAGGAAGTCTAATTTTGGAATTAAAAACAATTTTAAGAAACTTCAAAAACACAATAGAATTGATGTATATGAACTCAAATCTAAAAATTAAAATGCACCAAAGGATCAAATACAAAATTATAAATCTGGACTCAAAATGAAAATCAATGAACCAAAATTATCAAGAAAAGTACTACATAGAAGTGATGACAATTTAGGATGCACATGACTTGACAAAACATCTATGGATTCAAAAATCAAAATGACTCAAACACAAACAATATGAACCGATTAAAATTACAAGAAAGGCTCAAATCTAGCAAAAATAAAATAGCAACACCAAAACTCAAAGGAATCCTACACAAAATTGAAATTAGAAGCTCAAGAACAATTTGAACACATTGCACCAATTGGATTTATCCAAACAGCATCTAAATCAAAATTAAAATGCAAAAAGAGCAAGACATTCAAGGATACAAGATTAACAACATGAAATCATGAAGAACAACACAAAATTAAAATGAAAAGAAGAAGACACACTTAGCTCTAGGAGAACCAAGGCTCATGATACCACTTGATGGAAGAGTGCCTTCATTCGTTTAGCTTTTCTTTGGTGAATTGGCGGAAGCATTCATGGATGAGAATGAGCAAGGAACTCACGTAGAGTTGTGAACTCCTTGAAGGTGCATGCTAGGTGTGGAGAGTGAGTGGTGAGGCCATCTCACTTGGCAAAGGTGAAAAATGAAGATTAAAATGTCTATCCTAGAGAGGTAGGAGACAAGGAGCAAAATTGGCACAATTTTGGCAGCAATTTTCTCTAGAATAATCTTGTCATTTCATGAGCCAAGCACCTCCTTATATAGGATTAGAGGGCCGAAATTGGAAAAGTCAAATACAAGTGAAATGAAAGCTAAATTCAAATGTGATGCATTTGGCGCCTAATTTGGGACGTAGCACATGGAGCATGTGATGGAAAGCTTTTAAGCACATGGAACAAGTGCTCTCTTCTCCATGACTTAGTCATAACCGACCTTGGTTAATTTAGGTGTTCAAAGAACCCTAATTTAACCAATATTGGTTTTTAGGTACCAAATTTCACCTAAAAAAATAACAAGTAAAATTTCCTATTCTACTTTAACAAAAAAATAAATCTCACTCTACACTAGAATTATGACATTTTAAACATGTACAAGAAGGTTTCTCTGCCATCAGTAGCAGTATTCCAATCTTCTTAATTCTTCTTGGCCATGGCTTTAGTGGTAGGCCTGAATCTTCTCTTTGTTGGGCTTGTACTTGGGCTTGTCCTTGGGCCTCTTCCATAATTGTTACTATAAGAAAGAGTGTTCAATATGAAGGTGCTTTAAGAACAATAATGAGTGCTACAAAGAATGATGCTAGTTAAAAGACTATGAACCTTTACTACAACTTTGACACAAAGATATAATATATATACATGCATGCATCAATGATCTTATTCAATATGTCTATAAATAAAAACCTAATTACACAAAATCAACTAATGATGTTACATAAATTTACGATAAGTTTTGCATGTGCTTTTTCTTCTTACGTTTTTAAGTCCTAGATAAGTGGATAATCTTAGAGACAAAAAAGGTATGTGTTATGTTTGTAAATCATTCTCTTTATGAAGTTCTCTTAACGAGGAGTCTTTAATTTCATTTCCTCTTTGATTAATGGTTTCCTTATAATCTTTAAACAACACCTTTACATGTTGTATAGTCAGGAGTTATAATAATGAAATACTCGTGAAAGGTAGGAGTAATTATATATTCTTTATGTTAGGGAAAATATGTATGTGTGCGTGTGCGCATATGTGTGGTTGAATGACAAATTTTATTTTATTTTAAACATCTTTTAGAATATTTCAACTTATACCCAATAACCAATTAATACATATAAATTATAGACGGAGTGCATACTCAATTCTTTCTTTCACCTCTATACTCATATTTTATAATTTTTCTAACTTTCATTAACTTCAACGTCAGATAATTTTTTTCAAATGAATCTCCCTTCGTATTTCATCAACAATTTACGATCAATCATGGGATATAAAAATTCAACTTTATAGAAATACCACTTTTTTCATCTCAAAAAGTTTGACCCTTTTTAGTAAGAGTACTTACCATCCTAAATAATTTAACAAAAGTAACAGATAATTTTTTCAGTAAATTTTTTTATATTAATTTGGAAAATTTAATTTATAAAGTCTTTTTGAGATTATTTTTGTAAGAAATTAGATTAAAAATTATTCTTGAGAAATTTTATTTCCGAAAATCTTGTTTTTAAACATTGTGCGCTAAAAGTACAAGAATAATCAGTACTAAATTCACGGAGCAGCACCACTTATTTAAACCTGTTTGATAGCAACCAGTCGTGGTGAGATAAGAGAATCCAAAACAAGGTGCTATACATCACACAAACAACTTTTAATATGAATGTGACTTAGAAAAGGGTCATATATGAAAATATACAATTATAAAAATATATACAACATAATTGCATGGATATTTTCACGTTCATTTTTCTTTATTTTTTGGTGTGTGGAACAGTGGAAGAAGATGCATATGAGTGAGTGGTCGTGGTCGTTATGCCAGCTCCACAGAACATGAAAGATTTGTGAGCTATGAATGACGCAGAATGGTAGATTTTCTTTAAATATCATTTATTCGTTTTTTTAAAATTAATTTAAAATATATTACATATTTCGTAAGTTTCTTAAAATTAAAAATTATAAATTCATTTTAAATTATTTCCAGAAAGTATACAGAAAAAAAAGAGTAATAACTTTTTATATATTTTTTAAAAGTTTTTTTTTGGGTGATTTTTAAGGTGTACCACCATTATATAGAGGGTCTACCGAGCACATTTTTTTTAAAAGGAAATTTGTCTGATTATTAAGAGTTAGACACAATTGACCTACATCAGATTGTGCTTGAAATGACACTTCCTCAAGCCAAATATAAACGGGTATAAAAGTTGGTTTTCCTAATCTATTTGCTAACTAGGTTGTCATTTCTAATTATATGTGACAACTTTGATAGTAGATTTTCACTTAACATATGACCTTGTCGGAAAGGTAACATGAGTCAAGTTTACATGCATACTAAATTATAACTCTTAATATATTTAGTTTTTCTGTTTTAAGTTATTGTACTTTGTTTGTTTGATCCAACTTTTCTTTTCTGTTTCAGCTAGGTCTTAATTTTTTTCTTATATATACACCATGTATTTTACTCTCTAATATACAAGTAAATAAGAATTTCTTTTGTATTTTCTTTTCTATGCTTTTCCCTCTTTTATGCTTAAGTCATTGTCTCTTTTTAATTTGCAATTAGGGTTCATAAGAACCTCCATTTCTCCATTGCGATTTCGTGCGCTCTATTTGATGCACCACATCAGACAAGGAATATTCATCTTCATTAACGGTAATATGGTATCAGAGCTATTCGAATGAAGAGCTCTGCTGCGCTTCTCTCTGATATTTATTTCCCCCTTTGTTGTTCTTGGTTATCTTTTTTGTTCTCTTTCAAAATCTTGATTGGGTTTAAAAATCTCTTAGACAATGTTT
>Ga0123342_1004124_pt1 | contig 22545 bp, 11 predicted proteins | sample Turbeawhitnodule_FD_89960 | JGI IMG/M metagenome (GOLD analysis project Ga0123342, IMG submission 89960) | Root nodule microbial communities of legume samples collected from Mexico - Turtle bean Mexico white nodule | ecosystem: Host-associated > Plants > Roots > Nodule | place: Mexico: Nepantla... | reverse complement strand
CTACTCAAGGAGTAAACTAGCACGCGACATGCTCTAGAACACCACCTGACAAGGCGAGTATCGGGTGCAGCAAAGTGCACCATCTCTGTGATATCGCTTGTCGCTTGATGATCCCTCCTTATCCCAGCGCCATGCATGTTCTGGCTTAGGAAACCTTGCCTTCAACGAATGTCCACTCTGGGAATCCTGTCGCTGATAGGCAAGTTGTCCCCTCAACCCAAACGCCCTTCACACCCTATGCTGGCGCAACAATCGCCTCACTGGAGTTGTACACTTAAACTTACACTTCTGGGCCTTCATCAGCTTCAATCTGAGCTTGTCGGGAAATCTGGCGACGTGCTTCCTGCGACGACATCAAGCTACCTGTTCGCCACTCGCCAAACACGTCGATGACAGGCAAACCTGGCGACAACCGGCCATGCTCATTGCAGAACGCTAGCTCCATGACCGGCGACTACACTCACCTCTGAACCGCCCATATTTCCCTTGCTCACGTGCAAGACACGTCATAAAACCTGACGACCTGGTCGGTACACCACCTTATTGGTGTAAATCCTCCCCATTGGGAGAGTGACAAGTGGCATGTCTTCATTTGAGTAAAATCCTCTCCATTGAGGATTGGACATGTGGAGCCTTGTGCTTTCCTTGCCTACATTTCTCTTTGTATCCCTATTTTTTTAATTTTTTTTATAAAAAACTTTCATGTTAGGCATCACTATGCTACTTGACATCTCAGCTAGGCTGACACCTCAAGTAACAACAATCATCTGCCATCACATTTAAAAAAAGTTTTTAAAAAAAGAAAAAGAAAGAAAATACAAAAATATGGGGGGACTAGACCAAAACCCATATGTTAACACCGATACATAGGTAGACTATACCTATTAATAAAGAATTCTAAGAACAGACTAGATGGAAGCCTATTATACCAATGAAAGGATTCTCTATGAATAAATCCTAAATTAGCTAACTTATCAGCACACGCATTCCCTTCACGAAAAATATGAATAACCCTAAACCTGGTTTTTCCACAGCAATTAAGACAAGTATTTCATCGATTACGAAGCATCCAAGGAACATTTGTCCTAGCAGTAAACGCAGCACAAACCAAGGCAGAGTCACATTCCAACCAGACATTAGTAAGACCCAACTTTTGAGCTTCCTCCAAAGCATATATAACTCCATAAAATTCAGCAACAAAAGCAGTCTGAACGTCAAGAAACGCAGAGAAAGCTCCAATAAACTCCCTCATACCCCCACGGAAAATACTTCCACAAGCGGCAAGACCTGGATAACCCCTAGCAACCCCATCAATGTTAATTTTAACCCAGCCTGGTGAAGGAAACTCCCATCTAACAGGAAGAGGACGTAGAACTTTACCAGTACGAGTGTTAATACCAAAAAACTTGAGCACATTGAAATCGAACATATCATTCTTCTTTGAAGCTTTGTACGAATTACCCACTAGACAAGTTAAATCTTTAATAACCAAAATAGCCTTAGAAACCTCAATCTTATCCTGAAAACGAGCATAATTTCTCATACGCCATATCATCCAAATAGAAAAAGTTATCACAGCTAGCTTAACTAATTTAACCAATGGACTACCATCACTCTTAATAAAAGAAAGAAGATCATCCTTATTAGAGAAATCATAAGTAGGAAAAATGTGTTGAACCCAACTCCAAATACTATTTTACTATTTTACACTTTATTTTCTTTTCTAGTTATATCCTTCTCTACTTTAGCCCAAAATACAAGGTCCAAAACTTTCTAACTACTCTATACAAGTTTTACAAGGCTAAAAAGAAGAAAAAGACTTTACAGTCTCTTTATTAAGGCTAGATCTTCGTCTATCTTCTTAGTCGAAAGTTTCGAGACTGGATAATTTTCATAAAAAAAATATTTTCGAAAGTACTTTTAACGATTCTGAAGACACTTTTAATGACAATTCTAGCTTGCACCATCTTCAAATCCTCTTATGAAGACACTTTTAACGGTGATTATAATCTAGAACCATCTTTAAAAACTATTGAGGAATACTTTTAATGATGTTTCTTCACTAGCAACGGTTAAAATTGAGTTTTTTCTTGTTGTTATCCTCTTGTTGTTATGAATTTTTTTTACTTATAAAATCATCATTTAAATTTTTAACGATGTGTATCGACAATCATAAAACTATCTTTAAATATATTTTTTTAACCCTCATTAAAAATTATTTGTGCATTAGTGTTATTTATCGTTATACTTTAAGATACTAATTATTGCCGATAAAAAAACTTTAAGATATTAATAATGATAGATGAAGTTGTCTTTTTTTTTAATATTTGAAATTTTGTTATATTATAATAGTTATACCTTTAATATTATTTATTATATTATTTTGATATTTTACTTCAAGATATTTAAATAATTAATTATGCTAATCAGAATAATAAAAATATATTATATAAACTGTGTTTTGCAACATACAAAAAGAGTTGAAAAAAAAGAAAGATAAAGAAAATAGGGAAAGTAGGGAGAGGATGAGATTGGTACTAGAGAAAAGAGAGGAAAGTTGTTCAGAAAAGAAAAGGTTGGGTATACGTGAGATAGTTGCAATCCTTTTTATGCTAAAATAATATCATAATCAATTATAGCCACATGAATATAGGGTCACACTTTTTTTCAAATGTTTTTCTATAATAAATGGATGAAATAATAACAATACTAATAATAATAGTAATAAATTAATTTAATTTAAATTATAATATAAATATTTAATTATCTCTTTGATTAAACAATTTTTTTTTTACTTTATTTTTCACATATTTTTCTTCTTTCCATTTTTATTAACTTTATTTCATCCATTTCTTTTCTCTTTGCCAAATAGAGGCTCAACAAATCTAATTTTAATTTATTTTAAATTTGTTAAAAAATATTTTAAGATGCATTATTTAATTTGAAAAAGAAAATAATTGGAATTAAAAGTATTAGTAAATTCATAAAAGTTTGAAACTAACTAAATACTAGAAACTAAATGCTTTAAAATATTTTTTTCAATATATAATTTAAATTTATATAAAATATTGTACGAGGATAATTTTCTGTCTTTATATATTAATGGTTTAAATTGATAATTTTAACGCATATGACTCAGTAAGCTAATTTAACATATATTTTAGCTATCAAGTAGTTATTTAGTAATTTAATCTTAACTAATCGGAACTTTTTTGTTGACAAAAACATAAATTAAATAAATATTTTTGTCAAAATTGACACTTTAAACAAAATATATACCATTTTTTTTTTCTAATAAAATTATTACTTATAGATAGTTTATCAAAGTTAATCTTGGTTGAATGTGACATTTTTCTATATGACAATTTTAGGTAACGGAGATAACATGTTGAAATGTTTGTTATGTCCATTACAAAATAGTAATAAAGATTATATTTAATTCTAATTGTTTTGAAAAATTAAAAATAAAATTCGTGGTATCCACATTAAAGCATCTTATAATTATTAGAAAAAGACAGAAGAATTTGTTCAGTTAAGTTATTGTATAAAATGTGTACCAAAATCATTGGCAGATGAATAAGACCTATATAAGCAAAGAGATAGTAGTTATAGGAGTGATTGGTGTTCTCTTATGATAAATCCATCTCGAAATTATTCTAGATTTCTGAAGGATTCCGATTGTTCTGAATGAAGAATATGGTGAGAATAGAAAGAATATCCCTTCAGCTCTGAAGTTTCACGATGTTCCTCCCAAACATGTGCAGCAATGAACCTTAGTATAAGGTGTCTCTTCTTCTCAATCCTATTGCAGTCAGTGTCCTCCGAAAAGGTTTCTCATTCCTTCCTCTTTATCGTGCACATGTGTTTTTTATTGTCTCAATTTTTGGATAATTAGGTGAGGTAATAAATGTGTAAAGAATATATATATAGTGAGCGTTTATGTTCTCAATACTTAGTGAGTATATAATTATTGGATGATTTGTTTAAGTATATCTTAATACAAGGTTGACGCGTGATAGGATGTGGCCGAGTTTCGTTTTGTTGCTTAAGCACATCAAATGAATCTCTAACATGAAAAACCATGTAGATTCTAGGGTTCAATCTAGGTTTTGTGTTCATTTTTTTTATTTTTTTTTTATCTGCAAGGTTGTGTTCATAAGAAGCAAGGAATTTTGAGTTTGTTCAGGAAGAAAGCTCACTTAATTTTGAGTTTGTTATTGATTAGTTGATTTTTTGTTTCAGGTCTATATCATTTTGCTCAATTGATTGAAATTACTTGAGAGAAATAGTAGTTAAGTTTTTTAGGAGACTCAGAAACACTTTCATTGGAAAATGATAGTTAATTTTGTTTTTTTACATTTTTGAATAGGGGACATGTCCTTGTCGAACAAATTGACACTTAAAATTAGTTACTGCAAATTTTTTAAGTCTCTTGAGCGAATTATGATATATTGACCAATATTCTATCTTCATCCACCTAAAACAAGAAGATTAAGCAAAATTAGTGAAAACTTATATGATTAAAAATAATTGACTAAATATTCTTTTCAAAAACACTAAAAGTAAAAAAATATAAATTACTAAACTAAAAGGAAATATATATATATATGTTCATCAATATTCCACACCCTCCCAACTAAACTTGTATTGTGAGGCTCCGATAAATCGAGAAGTAAATTAGGGAAGACGATTTCTCGGGCAGGTTAGACACGTCTTAATATCATGATTAGGAAGTAAAATCTAATTAAACACTAAAAATGTGATTAAGGGAGTGTTGGGCCTGCATTAATCCTAGCACAGAGAAAAGCCCACTAGAAAACTATAAATAGGAAGAGACACACACCATACAAGAGGAGAAACCGGAGGAGAAGACGGAAGGACCTGGAGGTGGAAGAACTTGAAACTTGATATGGGATATTCGGCCTTGTATCTTGTAAGAACATTTTGGCGCCCACCATGGGGTCGAAAGGAAATCCTATCGAGAAAATCACATGGTAGCCACGAGAAACATGATGGGAAACGAGAAGTCAACCGCAGTGAAGAGTCACTCAGTTGACCCGATAACCATGATGCTAGAGATGAGAAAGGAGTTCAAAAACATGAAACGCAAAAGTGTGAAAGAGATAAATGTACTAAAAGCCGAGAATGAGATGATTAAATGAAAGCTAGAATTAGGATCACTGAAACCAAAGGAACTTCGAGAGCCAGACAATGTCAAGAATGGAAGGGGAGAATAGCTCGCATCCCCATAGTACTAGACCGACCACGTCTGTTAGCGCACTAGGAATGTTATCTCCCAAGCATCCCTTCACCGAAACAATAATGGAAGTATCCCTGCCGCTTACTTGGAAGAGTATAGCATTGGATAAATATGAGGGTAGTACGAATCTAGACGAGCACATAGATGCTTATGTAACCTAGGTCCTTCTATACACAACTGAGAATGCCCTCCTTTGTTTGTGTTTCCTACTTCACTAAAGGGAACCGCCTTGAACTAGCTCACTCGACTCCCCCTGCTGTTCATAGAATTCTTTGATACCTTTGTAGCTAACCTTCATCGCCTTGGTGAATATCCGATAAGAGAAATCAGAGTTGCTTCGAGCGTTCATGGAACAATTCAACAAGGTAGCCCTTACTATAAGAAGTCTAAGCCCATAGGTTGCCTTATCCCCTCGTCACGGCCCTCAAGCCATGTCCATTCTCCGACAACTTGTGCAAAAAACGAGCTGAGAACATGGACAAGCTAAGGTAAAGAGCAAGCAAATTTATGCATCTGGAAGAACTCTGAGAGTTTAAATCCAAAGTTACTTGGAATACCAATGTCCGGAGGGTGAAAAGGAAGCCTTGTGGATGATTCCGTTGAGAAGACCAAGAGAGTTCCCAAAGTCGATATGCTTTTTGCAATACACCTATTTGATAGTGGAATGATCTAGCCTGGACGAAGCATAAATGTCGATCTGATATCGACAACAAAAAGTGTTGGGTTTACTAGAGTCTAAGTTCAAGAGGGGGGTAAATTGGACTTATAAATTTTTCGCAAAGAAAAACTATTTTAAGAAATCCTGACAGAAAATAACATATTCATTCAGAGTAAAACAGATTTATTTTCCGATTCCAAGTAGTAGTTCTAGAAATACAATAGATTTGTTTTAGAAACAACAAATTTAATTTCGAATTAATAGTTCTACACACTTGCAGATTTAAATGATTAGCAACAGAGATATTAAGTGAGACCTTAATTCTGAAAAGAAATTTTCAAAACCTTTTGAAAGCAGTTTCATAAAGATAAGGATCCTAGACAAGATTGCTTAGTTGATCTTTAACACTTGTATTACTCAGTCAAAGATTACATATACTATGAATGTTAAGCAAGATCAAAGCCTTATCAAAATCTTGAAAACCAGAATATGATTTAACCCAACAACAGTTAAAACAACATATTCAATTTTAGAACAACATATTTATTTTATCACGGATTACCAAATTTTAGATTTAAAGTAGTGATCAAGAAGAGATAAAGGCTCACACAGTTTTATACCGGTTCACTCAACAAGAGATACATCCATTCCCACCTTATACCAAGATGGATTTCACTAATGCAAAACAATCTTTACGAACACTTCTTGGTTCTTGAACCCTCCAAGAACAAGATTACAAGCTGAAAAACTCTATTTTAGCAACACACGCACCTCTAGAAACACTATCAAGAGGCACAAATACAACCACTATTACAAAAGAAAAATATAGGAAGGAAAACACTTGGACAAAGAGTTTGAAACAGGACCCTCACAACTACAACAAAAGACTTAACCATGAATCTTTAACCAAAAGTCACCAGCACAAGAGCACTTTAAGTTTTTAAGAAAAACTTTCAAAAACTAAAGTGAATTTCAAACTCTTAGTAAAAGAACTTGAAAATTGTATGCAAATCGTGATTGCAAGGTGCGTTTTAACATGAGATCAACCCCTCCTTTTTTAGGTTTCAGCTCAAAATAGATTGTTAAAAAACAGTTAGAACTGCTATAAAAATAACAGATTGAAGTTCAAAAGAACAGATTGTTTTTTGAAAATACACATGGTGGTAACACAACCACTTTCTGATTAGTTGATAACGGTAACTGTGAGCAAGATTGAATTTGAAATCAAACTAAATTTTTGAAAAAGCTTAACAGTTTTGCACCAATACAAAAAGAATCAATTGTTTTTTCAAACAAAAAATTGATTTTTGTGAAGTAACTAGTTTTTGAAAAAACTTGAAACTTATTTTGAAAATACATTGTAAGAAACCCTTGTGCCTGAGCTCATCACTATGGTTATGAGATATAAGGTAGATCATAGTGCAAAAGGCTATTTAAACAACTTCTAACCTAACAAGGACCACAAAGACAATGTACATAAGCCTTTAAGAAGATTTTCTTCATCAAACACTTTCTTTATCCAAGTTGAGTAGAGTCTTCATCTATCTTCAACAATCTCCCCTTGTTTGATGGAGAAAAATCGCCATTGCTTTGAAGGGAGACTCATGGCCAAGTCAATAGCTTCTGCAGTTTGATAAAACATACCAGAGCATGCACAAAAATTTGCACCTTAAAAAAATAACAGAACATACAATACCTACATACCTAAACTTCTTTTCCCCCTTTGTTTTCATCAAACAGGGTTGGTTCACACAAAAAGCAAGCAATAATCATACACGCAGAATAGTTCAGAGAGAGTTTTAAAGTGCCAAATCACATTTCTGTCCAGAATAAAAACCAATGCATAAAAATTAGAAAAAGTCTAAAGAAACAGTTTATAAAGCACATAGAGGGGAAAATCACTTGTCCCTATAATAGAGCTCTGCAAGTTGCTCTTGAACACCTTCAAGTTGATAATCTAGGTTTTGAAACCTAACCTGTGTAATTTCAAAATAAGCCCTCTAGTCAGTAAAAAGAGTATCCATGTGATGAAGAACTTGCCTTTCAAAGCTGGATAAGGGTTCACCCACGATACTGAGGTTCATGGGATGCAACAAGTGCATTCATGTCATTAGAAACAAAATCTTATTTCATGGAAGGGGTTGGTGAATGCATCATGTGGTTATGCATCTCATAACAAGATGTCTCAGCAGCCTCCACTGTCTCATCTTCCGCATGTGGAGCATCGTCATCTTCATCTGCAAGGCCACGATTTGATCATGTTCCATTCTTGGAACAACATTCCTCCTGTACACCCATGTGTTTTCCTCCTTCTGAAAACCCATCTTAGTGAGAGTGGCATTGTCTATCTCACTCTCAGCCTTAATAGTCTCATTTCATTAATTTGTGGTGTCAACCTCAAAAGAATCGATTAGTTTAGAGACAAAAATAACATATGGGAATTTGTAATCTGTGAGCCTTTTGGATTTCAACATGTGTTCTACCATGATGTTGACCCAGTTAATTTTAATTCTATTTATAATACAATAAAGTATAAATAAATCCTCTTCATGAATAACAACATGGTTACTACCTCAGGGTGTTAGTTGCCATGCAATGACATAAGCCAGGATGCAAGAGGTTAATTTCAGATTACCTGCATGGAACCTATTCACAGGTTGAGCTGGATTCCTTACACAACTTCTGTAGAACTGGAATTTGTTGAATTTCTGAATTCCAATTGTGTTTCCTTTGCTCACCTTCAGTCCTGAATATTTTGTCCACCTATATTGTTCCAAACTTCATTTGAAATGGTCAGTTTGACCCCCTTCACATATGAACCAAGATTTCTTCCATCTAAAGTAAGATTAGTATAGAAAACCTTTACCAAATCTGGATATATATTTCCAGTCATTTTCAGAAAATGCTTTAGTCGTTGGTGTTGATCAAGAGTGATCAAGTGCTTTGTAGAATCCAAATCCAAGATGTTTGATGGAAGGCTGGTGTTGTTGTTGTGTTTGGGTGGGATCTGGGTAGAGTAAACTGTTATCCACTCCCTTGTTGAATCTAAAACTAATGTGAATTAAAACCTTTTTGAAACTAAGTGTTTTTCCAACTAAGTGAAAAATAACCTGTTGTTTTGTCGAATCAACTGGTTGTTTTGTCGAATCAACTGGTTGTTTTACCCTTAGGAGTTTTTGAAAAAGGTTGAAAGGTGTTTGGTTTGGTTGACTTAACTGTCAAACCAAAACAATCGGTTGTTTTGTGGTTTCAACCGATTGTTTCTTTCAAAATCCTAACAGAATTCAGTTTTGAATGTTGAATCTGTTTTAAATGTTTTCTAACTGAATACGCTCCTTCATTAAATGCTTTGCCTAATCTTTGGAAAAAAATAAATAGTTTGTTTATGTTTTCAAATAAGTAAGAAACAGTTTTGAGGAATTCAGTTTGATAGATTTGATCTTAAGATTTCAAGATTCACATCAAACTTTGGATTTTCAAGTGAGAGTGAAATAGGATTGCAATTGTATTCAATTCAGATAGTACTGGGATCATGTGTAATCCTTTCTAAACCTATTATATTTCTAGTGTTATGTTGTCAAGGAGTGTTGTGTGTTCTTGAGGTGTTCAAGATCAATACTCTTGGTGTGGTTTGCCAAAGGTAGTGTGTTTTTTTAGGGGTTCAAGGTCACTACTTTGGTGTGTTTTGTTTTTGTAATTTGGTTTGATTACATAGTGGTTTACCCAGTGGTTTCTAGGAACTGGATGTAGCTCTTGGCTTAAGAGTGAACTAGTATAAACTGTTTGTGTGATTCTCTCTTACTCTGAACTCCTTTAAATTTTGTTTTAATCTATTTGTGTTTTTAACTGGTATAAACAACCGATTGTTTCGAAGAAACAACCGATTGTTTTTCTGTTGCTTTGCTGTATAATTGTTGATGTTCTAAGCCAACTTGATTCCTGTTCTGGATTTATACATAGATTTTCATTAAACCTGAAAAAGCTTTCAAAAACCTCCTTTAAACAATTCACCCCCCTCTTGTTTAAGGCCATATATTTTAACAGTTGGTGTTTAAGGATAACTTTTTGTTATTCCAAATTTTCACCTTTCAGCCAAGAAAATTCCAACACCTTTGGAACATTTATTTGGTTCCTGCTCATTTCGTGCATGAAGGTTGTCATGGCTTCAACATCTCCAGCAAACCATTTTCAAGTATACCATGGTTACTATTGGGTTGCTCTCGGGCTCTTCTCTTTTTGTGTGAGGAGGATGCCATTTTGATGCTGCTTTAACTGCACAAAATGAAGAGAAAAGTAAAGGAGCTAGAGTCTGTGTTAGATAAGGAAAATGAAAAGCTATTAGTGCAATACTTGATATAAAAACTATTACAAAGTAAAGAGGTAAATTGTACAGTTTAGAGAAAATGTAGTCAAGTGTAGGAACCAATAGATTCAGGCATAGATTTATATAGAAAGAACAGGTTCAGGAGTTGGAGTGTGTGTTTTGAGAAAATATCATGAAAACAGATGTTTGTACATATTTTATTCTTTAATGTACAACTTTCAATTAAAGAAAATAATATGTTGGAAACCATATTTCCATTTTTAAATTCATGACCCAATCAATGCAATTCATGACCCGATGAATGTAGCAATTCAGTTAAGATTTCCTAGAAAAAGTATTCATCAATATGCTGGTCAATAACCACCCCTTAATGTCAGTCAAAGGTCAAAAGAAAAGAATTTGTTTCTCTTTCCTAGTCATACGTGTGATCCTGAACCAGAAAAACAACACGTTAAAACAAGAAACAACAGGTTATAATTTCACCGCTGAGACCAATTCATGCTTATTATGCCTAATTCATTTCACAGAAAATGGAACCTATCTTTAGCAAGAGGCTTTGTGAAAAGATCAATTATTTGCAGTTCAGTTCCAATGAATTTAATTTCACAAATCCTATTGACAATGTGTTCACGTAGAAAATGATGTCTCATCTCAATATGCTTAGTTCTAGAATGCTTAACAGAAATTTTAGTTAAGTTAATGACACTAGTATTATCACATAAGAGAGGTATCCTACTCAACACAATACCAAAGTCACTTAGTTGTTGTTACAACCATAGGGTTTGAGCATAACAATTTCCTGTTGCAATGTGTTCTGCCTCAGCTGTGGATAAAGCTACACTTGCTTGTTTTTTGCAATGCCATGATATTAGGCTTGATCCAAGCATATGACAAGTTTCACTTGTGTTTTTCTTGTCTATTTTGCAACCTGTAAAATTTGAATCAGAAAAACCAGATAAATTTAAAGATACATACATGGATACCATAGGCCAACTTCTTTGGTTCCTTGTAAGTATTTCAAAATCCTTTTAGCAACATTGAAATGTGATTCCTTGGGAGCAGATTGGAACCTGGCACACATATACACAAAAAAACATGATATTAGGTCTACTAGCTATTAGATACAATAAAGAACTAATTAAACCTCTGTATTTGGTTTGATCAACAAGTTTTCCAGTAAGGTCTTGATCAAGGTGAAAACTTGTAGAAATGGGTGTGTTGATTGCCTTGCACTGGTCCATCTCAAACTTTCTCAGGAGATCTTTGCAATATTTAGCTTGATTTTTAAAGATCCCATCTCTTAGCTATTTAACTTGCATACTAAGGAGATAATTCAACTCCCCCATCATTGACATCTCAAATTCACTCTTCATAACCTCTACAAATGCTTCACATAAACCTTCATTTGTAGAACCGAAAATGATATCATTCACAAATAATTGTACAAGTATAATGTCTTCACCATTTTCTTAATTAACAATGTCTTGTCAGATGTAGCACGGTTATAGCCCTGAGATAGTAGAAAATCACTCAATCTTTCATACCATTGCCTAGGAGCTTGTTTAAGTCCATATAGTTCCTTTTTGAGCTAGAATACATGATCAAGAAATTTATAATCCTCAAATCCCAGCGATTGTGAAACAAAGACCTTTTCATTTATGTAATAATTTAGGAATGCACTTTTGACATCCATTTGGAATAGCTTGAATCTCTTTATGCATGAGAAGGTTAAGAGAAGCCTAACAACTTCAAGTCTTGCTACTGGTGCATATGTTTCATTATAATCGATTCTGTCTTCCTGGGTATAAACCTTGCTACCAACCTTGTTTTGTTCCCTGTGATTACCCCATGCTCATCCATCTTGTTTTTGTACACCCACTTAGTCCTTATGACACTCATCTAGGATGTTCTTGGAACTAAAGACCATACTTCATTCCTTGTAAACTGATTCAACTCTTTCTGCATAGCAAAAATCCAGATGTTGTCTTATAGAGCTTCATTCAGATTTTTAGGCTCCACTTGTGAAACAATTGCCATTGTTTCACGGAAATTATTCACAGACTTCCTGGTTGAGACCCCTTTTTCAATGTTGCCAATCACATTCTCAAGTGTTAAATCTCTAAGAGTCTTTCATTCTTTGGGCAAATTTGCAGTAACAACAGGTTCTTTGACAGCACATGAATCAGTTGTATCTAAATCAATAAATTGATTCTTTTGAAGTACAATTATTAAATCATCTACTTCAAGTTCATCCACAATAGGTTTAAGCAGGTAATTATCAAATTCATCAAACACAACATGCATGGATTCCTCCACAGTTAACAATCTTCTATTGTAAACCCGATAAGCATGATCATTAATAGCATAACCAATATGTATACCTTCATCAGATTTAGGATCAAATTTCCCCAGATTATCTTTACCATTATTTATGATAAAGCATTTACACTCAAACACTCTAAGATGGCTTATATTAGGCTTTCTACCCTTATAGAGTTCATAGGAAGTTTTCTTAAGAGTTGGCCTAATTAAGGTTCTGTTTAGCACATATGAAGTAGTGCATACAACATGTGCCTAGAAATATTTGGGAAGATTGGATTCGTTTAACATGATCCTAGCAAGCTCCTCAAGTGATATATTTTTACTTTTCTACTACATCGTTTTGTTGGGGAGTCCTAAGGGCTGAATAACAATGTTTGATCCTATGTTTTTCACAAAATTTATCAAGCATTTTGAAATTCTCCCCCATGAAGACTTCGAATTGATTTTCTGCTGTGACCATTTTCATTTTCAAATATTTTAGCCAATTTCTTGAAAGCCTCATAAGCATCATTTTTAGAAACAAGAAAGAGAGTCCATGTGTATCTTGAGAAATCATCCACAATTACCAAAGCATAGTAGTTTCTAGCTAAGCTAGCATTTCTAGAAGGCCCAAACACATCCATATGTAAAACATCCAAAGGTTTATTTGATGAAATTATGTCCTTTGATTTTAAAGAGGCTCTTGTTTGCTTACCCTTCAGACATGCATTACACAATTTGTTATCTTGGAAATTTATATTTGGTAAACCATAAAGAAGTTCTTTGGATTTCAATTTGTTTAAATGATTTGAATGGATATCGGCTAACCTCTTATACCATAGCCATGACTCATCATCCTTTGATAAAAGATATTCATTTTCATAGCAATTATGCATGATATCTAGGAGATAAATATTGTTTACCCTTTTACCCGTGAACAACACCTTACAAGAAACCTCATTTGAAATTGTGCACTTGATGGTTTCAAAGTTAATTTTATAGCCCCTGTCACACAATTGGATGATGCTTAGAAGGATATGTTTCAGTTCATCCACATATAGCACATTTTCTATTAATGTTGATCCTTTGGTTCCAACATTTCCTCTTCCAAGGATTCTTCCATGATTGTTGTCCCCATAGGTCAAATGCCCTTCAGCTTTGAGCTTCAAATCCGTGAATTGAGTAAAATCACTAGTCATGTGTTTTGAACAGCCACTACCAAATACCACTAGTTTTGTTTTCTGCTGTTTTTCTGCATAATAAAGATCAAAATATATATGGTACCCTTTAGTGTTGGGTCCATTCAGCACCTTTCTTTAGGAAGGCATTTGACTAGTCCTTTAGGAATAAGGTAATTCTTAAACTTACATGTTCTTGATGTGTCACCAAATTTCATACAATAGAAGTAGGAAGGAGTAAACTTTTGTTTTAAACTGCTGAAAGAAGAAAAACCTGTTCTTGTTGGAACAAAAAAACTTGACAGATTTTTAATATATTTCTTTCTTCCTGGATTGTATCATATCCCATTTTTATTAAAGACAATATTTTGTGATCCTAAGAGGGTTTCAAGATTTTATCTTCCCTCAGTGAAATTGGACAAAGTTTTTAACAAATATTCAACCTTCTTTTCCAGATTCTTAAATTTTATACAGGCTTTTATAGATGCATGTAGACATGTTAATTCAAGGCTAACCAGCTCAAATTTAGCTTCAAACAATTCTTTTTCGAGTGATTTAACCTTAGGTTCAAGTACGTTATTTGCACTTCTTAGTTTATTGCATATAACAGCTAACCTATTTGCTTCATCAGGGGTTTCTTTGAAAACAATTAATAGATGATCATAGCTTTCTAAATTAGGGGAGTAATCACTAACCAAATTAGAGCTTGAATTTTCATTGTTCACCATGAAACACAAGTTTTCTTTTTCACTCTCTGTTGATGAATCACTAGATGAAGATACTTCCTTGTCCTCCCAAGAGATATATGCTTTTTTTCCTCTACTTCTTTCAACCTTCTTGTTGGGTTGCTTGTCTTTATTTTGACTGTTTGGGCAATCAACTGCTATGTGACCTGGTTTACCAAAGCCAAAGAAAGTACAATTAGATGAATTTAAGGTTTAGAGTACCTTTTCTTTGGCTGAGTTCTGTCCCGAATTTTCCTTTTCAGGAATTTGCTAAATTTCATGGTGAGAAGACTCAAAGTCTCATCTTGTCCAGAGTTCTCTTCTTCTTCACTTGTATCATTCTACACACCGGACTTCAATGCAATACCTTTGGTTTTCCTTTGATTCTTGTTCTTTTAATCTGTTGAGTTCTAATTCATGTTCTTTAGGTTTCCCGAAAATGCAGCAGTGGAGAGCTTGGATAAATTCATGTTCTTGTTACCTTAGGCTGTCAACTTCTGTCAAGACATTTTAAAATCTTGATATTTAGTTCTTATCTATCAAAAACCTTTTCCAAGTCTAGTGAGATGATTTATAATGTGTGTAAATCGTTTTTGCACGTCTGCAATAGTCTCTTATGGCTGCATCCTGAAGAGCTCGTATTCCTGGATGAGGGCATGCTTTCTTGCCCATTTTACATCATTCGTGCCCTCATGGATTACTTCCAGTATTTCCTACATTTCCATAACTGATTTGAACTAGGAAACCCTGAAGAATTCATTCATATTCAGGTTAGAGGTGATGATGTTTTTGGTTAGAGAATCATATTGTGCCTTTTTCTTTTCACTTTCACTCCATTCAGACCAAGGCTTTTTCATTGTTTCATCTTTGATTACCTGCACATGCACAAAAGGTCCATTTACCTTTGCATACCAAATTCCCATATCAATAGATTCCATAAAAAAATTTCATCCTAATTTTCCATAATACATAATTCAATCCACCAAATATAGTGGGTTTATTAATAGACACACCCTCAGCAAAAGACAATTTTTAAACTCATACATTTTGAACAAAAACTTGAGTAAGCTACAAGTCCTAGCTCTGATACAAATTGTTGGGTTTATTAGAGTCTAAGTTCAAGAGGGAAGTGAATTGGACTTATAAAATTTTCGCAAAGAAAAACTATTTCAAGAAATCATGATAGAAAATAACATATTCATTTAGAGTAAAATAGATTTATTTTCTGATTCCAAGTAGTAATTCTAGAAATACAATAGATTTGTTTTAGAAACAACAGATTGAATTTCAACTTAACAGTTTTGCACCAATACAAATAGAATCAGTTGTTTTGTCAAACAACATATTGATTTTTGTGCAGTAAACTAGTTTATAAAAAACTTAAAACTTATTTTGGAAATACTTTGTAATACTTTGTAAGAAACCCTTGTGTTTGAGCTCATCACTATGGTTATGAGATATAGGTAGATCATAGTGTAAATGGCTATTTAAACAACTTCTAACCTAACAAGGACCATGGAGACAATGTACATTAGCCTTTAAGAAGATTTTCTTCATCAAACACTTTCTTTATCTAAGTTGAGTACAATCTTCATCTTCAACTAAAAGAACCCCTACCCAACCCAATGTGGACCAGAATCAACATTGGCGATACCATAGGAATTTTGGGCATACGTTGAAAGATAAAATAGAGGAGCTGGTATAAGTCGTCCATCCGAGACGCTTCGTGAACAAGGAATAAAGAGAGGAAAGAAGGTACGTACAGGGAGACTCGAGGACAAATCACAACAACAATCGACCAAGGTAAAAAAATGCTCGAGTGCAGGATGAATGATCAAGATAGAGGTCGGATCGGATCCCTAAAAGTGGTTATCAATACCATTGCAGGAGGTTTCGTGGTATGTGGTACCTCGTATTTGTCCCGAAAACGTCACATACTGATGTGAGTTGATTTTAGGATTGTTCATTTTATGGTGTGACACTTTACTTTGATTGAGATTTTTGGAATTTAAGAGTGAAAATCTTAGGAAAATCCCCACTGTACATTAACTTAACCAAGTGGTTAAGTAGATGAGAAGGTTCATTTCACAAAGACAAAAGGAAAAGACAAATTATAAGGTGAAAATGATGCTAGAAGGTGCGAAATTAAAGAACAAGGAAAAGAAACCAAAATAGAATTGCCGAATGGAAACAAGGAAAACCAAACAAGAACATTATACAAAGAGTAAAAATGGAATGACAATGGAAGAATAAATGAAGGAAGGAGAAAGCTCATGTGAAGGATTTGAGAAGTGGAACACACCACTTGGAGTGTGATTGGCCTCCAAGATAAGTGAAGATAGCTGCCACTTGAGAGCTCTCAATACTCACAAGATAAGACATAAATGCTAAAAGGAATTCAAACCTCACTAACACCTCACACAATTTGTGCAGAGTAACTTTTCTTCTATTAATTTCAACTTGTAAAATACACTAGGTAGGCATCCAATTTATAGGTGAAGAAGCCTTGGAGAACAAGCTAAAGGGGTAGGATGGGAAAAGGGAAAAAATGGGCAGCCTTAGGGTTTGACTAAGTCAAACCCGCATCCTAAGCTCGTCCTTCTAGAAACTAGGTCAAAATGCCTTCCAAAAAGGCTAGAAAGAAGCTAAATGTTACCTACACCCCCTATTATACTAAAGGCACCTTATTCTAGCCTATCTTTGCTATTTGAACCCCTATAGTGAGCCCAAATTATTTACAAACATATTCTATTTTTTAAGAAGACCAAACGGAAGAACTTTTGATATTCGGGTTTATAACTTCTTTTTTTGTTGATTCTTTCTTGAGGCTTGGTGGGGCCTGGCCTTGTATCTTGAGATGACTGACCCTTTTGGGAAGTGCTTGTTGTGTCCTTAGTTATCTGTCGGTTTGTATCATGCTCCCCAAGTTCAAAAGAATTCCTCCTCGAATTTAGAACTCCTTCAAATAACATTGTGAGTTTGTTCATATGATTTGTAATTGGTAGGTGTGAAGCAAACTTATGTTCATTAAGCTTAGGGAGATTACATGGTTGAATTCTAGCTACAGACCATGTTTAGAAATAATATTTGGGGATGAAATGATTTTGGGAGAATCCTCTTAGAAGGTGATAACATTTAGGAGGTTTTTGAATATCATCCCTAAACTTCTTAATCAAATATGTCAAGTATTTAGAATGTTTAGGCAATGAAAAAGACAAGGAAGGAAAACACCTTTGAGGTGAACTGATGATACCCGTGTTATCTTGTCCTTCGTTTTCTCTTTCATTTTCACTTTTGGTTTTTGTTTTAATTTGGTCTTGATTTACTTCTTGTAACATTGTGGTTCTTTTATTTGGACAATTGGCAGCTATGTGCCCAAAACCTAAACATTTCAAACATTTTGTGCTTGAAGTTTTGGTGGGTGACTTAGGGGTAGAGGTAGAAGGATTGTGTTTAGAAACTTTTTGGTGACAAGTGGTTTCTTTTGAAACATTGGAAGGAGAAGTTTTTGTAGAAATGTCATTTTTATCATTCCTTGAAGAGTTGTATAATTCATCATGATGAGTAGTTTTGAAAGTTGTTTTCGTCAAAATATGAGAAGAGTACTCATATAATTCTACAACATTTTTAATTTCTCTCCTTAAACCATTCACAAACCTAGTGATATTTGACTCTTCACTATCATGCATATTTATCTTAGTCAAAGTTGTTTCTAGATCTTTAAAATATTCATCTACCGTCCTAGGTCCTTGATGAAGACGTTGGAGCTTCAACAAGAGTTCCTTCCTATAAGGAGGAACAAACCACGTGCGCATACATGCTTTCGAATCATTCCAAGAGACCACGGTTGGCCTCTTGTTTAGCCCAATGTCCATTACAGTTTGTTGCCACCATTGGTTGGCATAGTTTAAAAAAATTAGGGAAGCTAATATAAGGTTTTGGTCCTCGGTGACCTTATACACATTAAAGAGATGTTCAACTTTAGCTTCCCATTCTAAATACAAAGTAGGGTCATTGGACCCACTAAAACTAGGTAACGTTACAAAATCAAAAGAATGTTTTGGTTGATGGAGGTGTTGATGGTGTCGTTTTGCAAAAGTGTGCACTAGCCCATCATGTTCTTGACTCCCATAGTGCATGGATGGTCTAGGTGTTATTGGTGGATCCAATCTCCTTTCTTGAATTTGCCTCGCTTGAGCTTCTTCTAGTCTTTGCAATTTTTTCGCTAGTTGGCTTATTTTCTCATCTTTGTGGACAAGTCGCTTCTTGACCTCCACAAGTTCTTCCAAAAGGTGGGCTTTGTGATATGATTGCGGTTTTGAAGGTTCACCTAAAGACAAATTACCCATAATTTTTTGCACAAAGGAACAAACAATTAGTGAAAATAATTTAAACACTCCTCACGTTTGAGTCACTTTTGGTGAAATTCAAGAAGAGAACACTCAAAGAACTTCAAAGAAATTCTTCCACTAACAAAGGTCTTTCTTCAGGTTGAAAACTCTCAAATGAAAAAAATCAAAGCCTTCAACACTTGATCTTAGAGGAAACCAACACAAAACTTAAGGAAAAGAAAATAAAAGACAAACAAGAAAAGCTTAAGCAAGAAAAGCTAAACCAAATTTGAGAAAGAGATTATGACAAAACTTAAAGAAAGACAATTAAGAAAAAGGCACACAAAAAGGACTCCAAGATACTTAATAAGGTTTTAACAATGAAACTTTTTCTTTAGAAATTGCTAAAGTAAAAGGATAAAAATTCCACAATGGTTGAAATCAGTTTGCCAATCAAGTTGAATCTAAATTTGAAAAATTTATTGTGAGCCTCGAAAAAACTTTATTAATAAAAGATGGCTAAATATAAAATGTAGTTGAAGACCAATAACTAGAAAACACAATCAAGAAAAGAAGAATACATATATCCATTTACATTTACGTCATTACTACAAGAAAATCATTTAGTCACTATATTTAATAAATTGGATATTATTTTACTTGCTAGCTAATTAGATATCAATTTATAAAATTTTATTAATGATAGAAACTATTTTAGATAAAAAATAATAATTTTTTTAATATATAAAACAATATCTAATCTAATTTAATTTAGTTTATATAGTAACTAATTATTTTTTATCTCAAAAATTGATTTTTATTTAATATTTTTCTTGTGATAATCATCAGACTAACGATGTAATATACAAAACCAACTAATATTATTGTCTTTAAAATAAATAACAATAATTTATAAGTGACGCCTATATAATTAAAGCTGGACCTAAATGATAATTCAATACATAATATAAATATCTACTCATGGTTGACTCACTAAAATACATAAACATCTCTCCAAGAAACCACACACATCAATAGTCACATGCTTAGATAATTCAATTAAAATCTTAAAACAGTAAAAATTATATGTTAACTATACCTTAACTACTAGTATGATCTAAATACAAAACTAAATAGTTCATATGTACTTACATGATGTAAAAGAGCAAATAAGAACGATATTTAAATCTTAATTATCCATTGTTATTTTCAAGGAATCAATATTTTCAAATGTAAAGGGGGGAAGTTGTTGTTTTCTATCCCCAAAATTTATATCCTAGTTGGCTTAATAAGATTGGATGTAAAGTTGTGATAACAAATACAAACTCAGAGATTGCAGTTTTTTTAGGCTTAAATAGGAATGAAAATGAGGATGGGTGTGTGCAGGTGTTGGAGATTCCACATTGACTAGGGATATGTCAAATTCATAATTTATAAATGAGGCTCAAACCTCACTTTACTAAGTCGATTTTGTGAGGTTGACTTAAGCATAAACTCACTTCTCAACTTCTTGTCATCCTCAAACGGATGGACAAACTGGAGTTGTCAATAGAGCTCTTTCCACTATGCTTAGCTTAATCATGAAGGGAAACAACAAATCTTGGAATGTGTACCTTCTCATATTGACTTTGCATATAATAGAGTAGTTCATAAAACTACTAATATTTTTCCATTTGAGGTTATGTATAGATTTAATCATCTTACTCCTTTGAATTTGTTACCTCTACTTAATCCACAAGAATTTGTGCGTAAGGAAGCACTAACAAAAGCCGAATTTGTAAAGAAAATGGATGAGAGGATTAAAAACCAAATATAGAATCAAACAGAGAATTACATGAAACATAGCAATAAGGGGAAGAGAGATGGTTTTTGAAGAGGGGGATTAGGTTTGGCTTCACCTCAGAAAGGATAGATTCCCTAATCAGAGGAAGTTTAAGCTTAGTCCTTGGGGAAATGGTCGGTCCTTTCAAAGTCCTCAAGAAGATCAATAATAGTGCAATCAAATTGACCTACCTAAGGAATATGGAGTACATACTACCTTCAATTTTATGGATTTAACACCTTTTGCAGGTAGTGAAGATGAAGAGGCAGAAGTTGTGTTTTAAGGACAAATCCTCTTCAAGAGGGAAGGGATGATGGAAGAAGGCCAAGCTCAGGACCAATCATTATGTCCATGTCAAGGAAGATACAAGAAGACTAGGACTCTGCTATTGATGACACCCTCCTCTACATGTTCAAAAATTCCATAACCTAGTGTAGTATTGTATAGTAGAATTTATTTTCTTGCCAAAAGTAGAATAGAAATTTTACATGTAATTTTTATTAATTGTAATTTGGGTTGAATTAGGAACCTAAAAACCAACCTAGGTTAATTTACCTAAGTTAAATTAGGGTTTCTAGAAAACTCCTAAATTAACCTAGGATGATCATAAACCTGGAGAGAGTCACATGAAGCACACCTTGGTCATGCTTGCCTTGTGACTCCAAAATAGGCGCCATTTTCAAATCCTTTCTTTTTGAATTTTCCCACCCTTTTCTATGTATAATGGTCGGACCTCTATGCTATTTAAAGAGGTGCTTGGCTCATGAAATTATAAGATCAAATATATTAGTGAATTGTGTAAGAATTGATGTCTTAAACAAAAGGGGGGTGAATTGTTTGTCAAAGATTTTCGCAAAGATTGATTAAGAATGAACCTTTATCAAACAATCACACATAAGAAATTAAGGAAAGCAATCAAACAATGATACAAAAACTATTTTCAGAATTTTAATTGGTTAAAATCACATTTTAACCGGTTGTTTATATCAGCAACAAAAGCAGAATTAAAACAAACAGTTATAAGAAGTTAGAGATAGAGAGATTTACACAACAAATTTTATACTGGTTCACTCAACCTTGAGCTACATCCAGTTCTCAGAACAACCTCTGAGTTCCACTGGTAATCACTCACAGATTACAACACACAACCACAATGAGGTGACCTTGAAAACCACAAGACCCACTCACCCTCTTTGCAACACCATACAACTCAAGTAAGAACACCCTCTGACTTTGCAGGATTTCACACACACTTACAAGTTTATGAAAGTACAATTACAAGAATCATGAAAGGAATAGAAAACACCTGAGATTACACAAACCAGGAAGTCATATGATCAGATCTTGTACCATTGCAAAGCCAAATAACAATCTTGCAAACCTTTTGTAAACTTCTTTCAAAAAAAAATCTCAATCTCTCTTTGATTTCAAATTGAGTAAAAACTTGTTGTTTATTGTTTTTAAAGGAAGGCTATTTTATAGTATTCAAAAACTAGTCATTCAAGGCAGCATTAATGAGCCAAAGAAGTTTTGATACACCCAAAACAGATTAACAGGTTTTCAAAAAACTGTTAGGAAAATGTTACAGTCAACCGGTTGAAAAGTCATTTTAACCGATTGAATTGGTTAGGCAGTTACATAACCAAGTAAAAAACAGTTTCAAAACCTTTGAAGAAGTCAAGTGACAAACAACCGATTATATCGATAATTCAACCGGTTGTTTTTCATTTTTTCTTAGAAAAACACATTGCTTTTTTAAAACACATTGCTTTTTAAAAACAAATTGTTGCCAAGTTTGCATGCTTTCTTACTCCCTTGTCTAAACTTTCTAGGATAGAAACCTTGATCTTCTTCTTCACCTTTTCCAAGTGATATGGCCCAACCAATCACTCTCCATACTGTTGGGTTTAATAGTGCCAAAGTTCAAGAGGGGGGGGGGGGGGGGG